>ODAI014149408.1_pt1 | contig 20993 bp, 13 predicted proteins | sample 1539321 | NCBI WGS metagenome assembly ODAI01 (sample SAMN02144231, study PRJEB22623) | gut metagenome | biome: sheep rumen | host: Ovis aries | place: New Zealand | reverse complement strand
TTTTTGAATATTCTTCTATTGCGTCTATAAAATATTTTTCTTTAATACTACCTACACTTAATATAGTTATTCTCATATTTCATATTCCTTTGATGCATAAGGTCTTAATATAACAAAATTAATATTATCAGTATTAACATTCATCTTTCTAAAAACATCATTTCTTGTCATTTCAATCATCTCATCTAAATTGCATTCTTGAGACACATGAGCATGCATAACAAGCTTAGTTTTTTCACCCATTGAATCAGCTAAGCATACCATAGATTTTTCATTAGAAAGGTGTCCATGATCTGAAAGAATTCTGATTTTTAAAGGGTATGGACGCTCTGAATGCATTAATATTTCTGGATCATGATTTGATTCTAATAAATAGCAATCAGAATTTTTAATAATTGGCATTATATCCTTGTGGATATAGCCTGTATCAGTTATATATGTTAATTTTGTTGTATTTTCTTTAAATAAGAATCCAACAGGCTCTGAAGCATCATGGAATAAAGGTAAAATATCAATTCTTAAATCTTCTAATTCGATTGGATGATATAAAATTGATTCATCCTTCTTTTCATACAATAAAATTGTATTTTGTTCTAATCTTTTATTAATTAATTCACATATATTATTTTCTTTATTAAAATTGAATTTATATATGTAATCTAATGTACCTTTACTAATAAATATTTTGATATTATCAAGCCTTAAAAATTGTGGAAAAGCCTTAATATGATCTGAATGCTCATGAGTTATAAAAACATAATCAATATCACTTAATGTTAAACCAACTTTTTGAAGGTTTTCTGTAATACATTTTTTTGATAATCCCAAGTCTACAATTATATTAAATTTTGATGTTCTAATTAGGGTTGAATTACCAGATGACCCTGAAGAAAAAACTGTTATTTTCATTATAAAAACCTCAATAAAAATTATATCATAAATAATGTTTTTTTGTAGCATTTTTTTATTTACTTATTTTATTAATAAAATAATAATTAGTATCTTTTTTTAATGTTTTAATTGATTTTTAATTCCTTTAATGATATGATAGTATTTGCTAATTTTAATTTAAGAAGGAGTTATAAAATGAATAAGGTTAAAAAGGCACCACGCAGGCTATTAACTGCAGCAATGGCCTCTGTGTTAATGATAACTTTATCGTCTTGTTCTGGAGCAACAAACACATATGGTTCTCTTGATAGTGAAGCTGTATATGCTACAGCTGGTGACTTCAAGGTTACTAATGGTGAACTTTGGGATGAACTAAAGTGGAGCTCTAATTCAGTTCTTACATCTTCTATTGAAGAAGTAATAATAAATAAGCAAGTTAAGAATATTACAAATGTAATGAATAAAAAATTTGCTGATTTATCTGATGACGATAAAACAAATTTAAATATCACTGAAGAAAGTGAATTCAAAGAATTAAACAAAAAATATAAAGAAAGATTACTAGAATTAGTAATCGCAGATATTTATAATTATGATTTCTCAACTACTGGTTATAAAACTCATATCAAAGAATCATTACGTGATTTAAAAACTGATATGATTAAAAGCCAAGAGGTTTATGCAGATGAAATATATGCTAAATATCAAATTTCTAAAATAGGTAATGAAAATCTTAAGGATTTAGTTGCAGCAGTACCTAGCAAAATTGAAGATAATTATCTTAATGAAGAAGCTCAAGCAAATTTCTTAAAAATAGCTAATGATGATACATTAAGAAGTATTTATTATGTAACTTTAGCTAAAGAATTATTCGCAACAGCTAAATTAACTGACGAAGTTAAAGAAGCTGATGAGAATGATGATGATACTGAAGATGATAAAGAAGGCTATTTTACAAGAGATACTTATGTTAATAAATTTAAGAGCGAATACACTAATACTTATGATATAGATGCTATTATCATTAAATTCTCTACTCAAGAAGAATTCGATAATACATTAAGAGCTTTCGGTATTAAGGTATACAATAATAATTTATATTTCATTAAAGGTGAAGATGGTTCTTCTTATGATGAATATATCAAGTATTATGATGATTTTTCTAATGCTCGTTTAGGTGTTAAAGAATATAATTCAGATATCATTGATGCTAATACTGCTCTTGAAGTATATGCTCAAATCTATAATTACATGTATGGTGGATATAGAGAACCATTAGTTACTGGTAATACAACAATTAATGCTGCTAAAGAAGATTTAAATAATTTAAGAGGCATTACAGAACAAATTATTGATATTTATGGTACTAACGGTAATGATAAATATAATTCAGCTATTACTAATCTAAAAGCTAATTATTCTACTGCAGTAAATGATACAAAAACTTTATATACATCTAAAGAATTAAAGGATATTGATTCATCATTTAAGACTTATTTATATGAAACATTAGATTCTGAAAAAGCATCTTCTAGATATTCTACTTCTACTCAATCAGCTAATGATAATTATTATATAGCTTATAAGTTCGCTGAAGAAAAAATATCTGATACAGTTGAAGATCATGAAACACTTCAAAAATATGAAGATTATTATAATAAAGATTTATCAACTTATGAAATAATGGAATACATTAAAGCTGATGAAAAATTATTTAAGAATCTAGAAAATTTATTAATCAAAAATGATACTACTGAAAACTATATTTCATCAGCAATATCAGATGCTAAAGATGATGTTAAGGTAAAAATTTATAATGAAGCATTAGAAATTGTTTATTCAAATGCTAATTCTAGTTATTCAAAGACTTTAGGTTCTCCATCTAATAAGAACCTACTTGCTACAATCAAATATGATGGTACAACTTACAATTTAAATATAAAAGCTGATGAAAATGACTCAGACACTCTATATTTCCCAGGAACTTCTAATCCTAAGGGTGCTTTCGATATTCTTGAAAAGCAAGATGGTGCAACTACTGCTATCGATATAATCAGCAAAAAGATAATAAAAACTACAAAGGCATATGAAAAAACTGCAGAAAAGAAAGATGATTATGAAGATTATCTAACAAATCTTCTATATAATTTCGCTAACGATGGATTATCTTCAAACGGTTATCCTTCATCAATCGGTAAATATAATTTCTTAATGCAATATTTCCATTCAGCAAATGTTAATGATATTGTTAATAACTACTATAGAGTTCAAATTGCTTCAACAAGCTTATTAACTGATTATACAAAGGATGAATTAATTAAATTATTTGGTGATTATTCAAGTAAGTTATATGATGATTTCTTTGAATTAACATCAACAAGATTAGTTGTTTATTTTGATGGTGATGATGATGGCTACGCTGATGATGTAGAAGATTGGAAAAATATAGTTATTAATGATTCTACATCTGAATTTAATGGTGAAACATTCGAATATGCTGCAAAGCATTTAGTTTATACAATTTATAACAAATTAGCTGCTTCTACTAAAGCACACACAGATTATTTAACTACATTAGTTAGTGAAATTAATGATACTGCTAAGGCTGTATATGTTTCTAACCCAATCGCAGCTGAAAACATTTGGGCTAAATATCGTCATTTAGGCTTATGTGTTAAAACTGAAGAAATAAGTGCTAAGAATACAGTTACTTCTATTGATTTCAATTTAAAAGAGCGTCTTTATAATTATTCAAAGGGCACAGGTGATATCGTTGATGATAATGGAAATGTTATTGATACAGTAAATTATCAATATTTCATCAATGAAACTACTCCTACATGCTATATTGAACCATTAGATGATGCTTTAGCTATTAATACAAATAATAATTACATTGTTGAATCTAATGATGGTTATAACTTATTATTAGTTACTGCTGGTACTACTAAGGCTTCAGCTGAATTTAAAGAAAGTGATAACCAAGAAGGTCTATTAAATGATATTGTTGTAAAATACAATGATAATTATGTAACAATTCCAAATGTATTTAATAATGATAAGAAATTAAATGATAATCAAATCAAGCTTTATATACTTGATAGCTATGTTAATGGTTCTTCTACTTTAGCTCCTGCAACACTTTCAAGTGCATATGAATCATTCTTATCTCCTATTTATACAAGATATTCAAGCTCTGAAACACAAAGAATAATACTATTAAGCTTCATTAGAACAAAAACAGGTAAAAATTCTTCTACAAGCTTATTCGATGTTATAACATATGCTAATGAAAGCTATAATGGTGTAGATGGTTCATTTGCTAAGATTATAAAGATAAATGAACGTAGTGCAGATAGCTATAATGATATATATGATGATCCAACAGAAACATTATATCAATATAAAAACTGGTGGGACGATATTGAACAAATCGTTGATAAATTATTAGTTAAGGAGGGCGAATAATTATGAAAAAGAAATTATTTCTTGCGTCACTAATGGTTGGTGCAGCAGCCCTAACACTTTCATCTTGTGGTTCTTCAACAATTAATTCATCAACTCCAACTGGTGGTTTAAATTTAGATGCTACTGTTGCGAAAGCTAAGGACTACACATTAACAACTCGTGATTATTACAATCAATTAAGATATAATGCTTCTTCTTTAGTATCTTCTAAAATTGAAAAAGCATTATATCAAAAAGAATACAATGCAATTTTAGAATTATTTAAAAATGCAACATTAACTTCAAATGTATCTGAAGAAACTAGAAAGCTATTAGTATTACAAAATGATAATCCTCTATATAGCTTAACAGATAATACTTTTGATGATACTTTAACAAATTATGAATATTTCCATAAAGAATTAATCAAAACAATAAACAATACTTTAGCTAATGCAGTTTATTCTACACAATCAGCTAAAGCAATTGATAAATTATCTCAAAAGGAAAAAGATATAAAGATTAAAACATTTATTGTTTCAATGGCTAGAAAGAATATTACACTTACTGCAAGTGATCTAGCTTATACTACTCCTACTGATAATCCAAATGATATTATTGAATTTACTAATTTAAGTAATGAAAAATTATCAAGTGTAATTGATGATTATTTATTAACTGAAGCAAAGAATTTAGCTGCTAAGAATGCATTATATAAAATTGCTGATAAAGAATATATCAAAGAATATAATGCAGCTGAAGATGATGAAGAAACTAAGAATTCAAACTATTTATTCAAAGATGAAACTCTAGAAGATGCTTATGATAATACATATAAGACATACGGTACTTATAAAATTATTCTAATTCAATTTAATTCTAGAAAAGAAGCTCTTGATGCAATCAATGGTTATGACTTCTCTTCATTAACAACATTAGATGAAAAGAAAGATAAATATTTAGAGTTATATAATAATTATCATAATTATCAAGCAGCTTTAGATTTTACTAATGAAAAATTCACTTATACAATTAGTAAAGATAAAAATGATTTTAATGGATTAAGTGATAACATTAAAGTACTTCTTCAAACAACACTTGAAGATGGTGATATTTTAACTGAGCCACGTAATATTGATGGTAAATATGTTATGGCTATGAAATATGATTCTTCATATGATTATGAGGATTCTGAAGGTGAAGCTATTAAGTGGGATCAATTAAAAACAACATTAAGTGAAGAAGATTATAATAACTTAATTACTAAGATTAAATATTATACAATCGATGGTTCTGCTTCTACATATCAATCAACTGTTACAAAGTCAAGAATCTATGAAAGAGAAAACAATGATGATAAGAATGATGATGTATTCATTTATGATCCAGTTTTCGAATATAGATTTGAAAATCAATATAATGATGATTATGAATATATTGATGCAGCAAACTTCAATAACAATCTAATTTTCAAGATTGATGATTTTGAATACACAGTAACTGATTTTTATAAGGATGCTTCTAATTTACATGCATCATCAATCATAACTAATTACTTCGAATTAAATTATGCTTATGAATATTATGATGAATTTATTGATTCTGATACACACAATAGTAATGCTGACACATTAAGTGATGCTATTTCTACATTTAATAATGGAAATAATGATTCATATGATAAAAACATTGGTTTAGACAATTATTTATTATTATCATATGGTTATACAACTAAAGATGATGTATTAAAATATTATTATGATGCTAAAGAATGCTTATCAGATTACAAATCTAAGAAAGTATTCAAGGAATGGGCTGTAGCTAGTGAAGATGGTAAATATACATATAATGCTGATTTAGCTACATCTGGTTCATTATATAATTTATTAACTCAAGGTAATTCAAATTATAATGATATCTTTAATATCAATATTGATCATATCTTAATTAATATTGATGCTGATGGTGATGGTTCTCCTGATGATCCTGAAGTATTCTTAAAGGACTTAACTCAAATAGAAAGAACTAATTTTGAAAATGCAGTTGTTGAATTAATGAGAGCTATTTATTCTGAAGCAACTTATATAGCTAAAAAGGTTGATAAGAAATTATTTGATATTTCTACTTATATTAAGACTCAATATGAAGAAGGTAATGATTTACAATCAGATAATTCTAAAAATTGGGATAATTATAAAACTTACAACTTCTTATTAACAGTTGAACAATTAGCTTCAAGTGGAGATATTACACAAGATTCTGTTTCAAGCTTTGTTGTTCCATTCAAGGAATATGTTGAAAATGTATTCAAGGTTTGTGAAGATTCTTCTTCAATTCTAACATCTTACACATATGGTAGATTCATTTATTACCAGGGCTACAAAAAAGCTACTGGTACTGCAATAGATGGTGCTACATATTATGAAAAGAGCGGATATGATTATATCAAGAAGGATGTTCAAGTTGGTGATGATGTATCAGACTTATATATCACAGAAGATTCTGGTAACTTATTATCAAATGATCCAACTAATTTAGATACAAATTTAATTACAATGGATACATTATGTCCTACTTCATTTGGTTACCATTTATTAATCTTAAATAGCTATAAAGCAGCTTCTAAGACTAAATATACTCAAAGTGAAGATGATAAGTCTGGTTCACAATCTGCAATTGAATTATTATTATACGAAGATTCAGATGATAGCTCAAAGAATATTTATATAACTACTGATTCATATAATGATCAAGAAGCTCAAGCTAACTTCAAGCAATTCTTAATTTGGTATATCCAAAAAGCAAACGGAGCTTCTTCTTCATTAGATTCAGATATTGATACATTAATGGGCTACTTATTCAGTGGTGTATATAATACATATACTTCTGATAACTTCCAAAATGTTTTATTAATTGATTATTTAAATATTACTGTTGAAGATGAAAATATTAAAAATGTCGTTAGTGCAGAAAGAAATTTCTATGCTAATCTAGTAACAGGCTATGATGATACATCTGATTATTATAACTGGGTATTTAGTAAAACATTAATTTGGAATAGACCAGATCAAAAGTAAAGAAAAGAAAAATGCGTAGATTAAATTCTACGCATTATTTTTTATTCTTTAATTAAAGACAAGCTTAATCTATGTTTAGTATAATCAATATCAATTACATAAACATGGATATTATCACCTACAGATAAGATATCTGATGGATGATTTATTTTTTTAGTGCTCATTTTTGATATATGAACTAAGCCATCATATTTAACACCACAATCGACAAAAGCACCGAAATCAACTACATTTCTTACAGTACCATCAAGTTCATCACCAACCTTAATGTCTTCAAAATGCATAATATCACTTCTTAGCTTTAATCCATCATATGAATCTCTTATATCTCTAAGTGGTGCTATAAAACAATCAATAATATCATTCAATGTATATAAATCTAGATCTAGTTCTTTAGAAATCTTTTCTTTATCAATAGAAATTAACTTTTCTTTTATTTCAGGTGTACCTAAATCATTTAAGCTCATATTAATGCTTTTTAATAGTTTTAATGCTTTATCATAGCTTTCAGGGTGAATACCGGTCATATCAAGCTTATTATCACCATCTAATATTCTTAAGAAACCTACACATTGTTCATATGTTTTAGGACCTAATTTCGCAACCTTTTTTAATTCTTCTCTAGATTTAAATCCACCTTGAGCTTCTCTATAAGAAATGATATTTTTTGATATAGTTTTAGTTAAACCTGATACATAAGATAATAAAGATATTGATGCAGTATTTAAATTAACACCAACTCTATTTACAGCATCCTCAACAACTCTGTCTAGACTCTTTGATAATTCAGATTGGCTAACATCATGTTGATATTGTCCAACACCAATTGATTTAGGATCAATTTTAACAAGCTCTGACAATGGATCTTGAATACGTCTTGCAATAGATATTGCACTACGCTTTTCAACTGTTAAATCAGGGAATTCTTCTATTGCTAATTCTGAGGCACTATAAACAGACGCACCTGCCTCACTTACCATAACATATTTAGTATTTAAATTATTTTCTTTAATTACATCAGCGATGAAACTTTCTGTTTCACGTCCAGCTGTACCATTACCAATAGCGATTATTTCAACTTTATATTTATTAATTAAATCTACTATTTTCTTTTTAGAATAAGCTACTTGTTTAGGATCAGCTTCATAATCCTTATGTTTTTCATTAGGATAAATAACATCAATATCTAATACCTTAGATGATGGAGATATTACAGCAAGCTTACATCCAGTTCTAAATGCTGGATCAACGCCTAATACAGTTTTCCCTTTCATAGGAGCTTGTAATAATAAATTCTTTAAATTAAGTGAGAAAATATTGATTGCTTGAGCTTCAGATACTTCAGTTAAATTGGATCTAATTTCACGCTCAATTGAAGGTGATATTAATCTTTTATATGAATCATTTATCGCATCAATTAATTCTTGATTAAAAATAGAATCCCAATTATGAGTTATTTTATATTTTAAATAATCAATATCACGTTCTGGTTGAAGAGTAACACTTACACTAATTACATCCTCATCTTCAGCTCTATTAATAGCTAATACTCTATGAGGTTTAATTCTAGATACTAATTCACTTGAATCATAATAATTAGCATATTTTTCCATTTCATCAACTGCATTTTTCTTTTTCTTTGTTGAGATAGTTCCATAAATCATGGATTTATCTCTAATATATTTACGATATTCTGCATTATCAGAAATTCTTTCAGCGATTATATATTTAGCACCTTCAATAGCTTCTTCTGGTGTTTTAACATTTTCATTAATAAATTTAGAAGCTATCTCAATCTTATCTCCTTTACGCCATAGCTTAAGCATAATATCAGCTAAAGGATCTAATCCAAATTTAATTGGATCAGTGGCTTTAGTCTTTTTCTTTTCTTTAAACGGACGATATAAATCATCAACTTCTACAAGCTTTTTGGCAGCCATAATTTGATTTTTTAATTCTTCTGTTAATAATCCTTTTTCTTCAACTAATCTAATTGAATCTAATTTCTTCTTTTCAAGATTTATACCATATTGATAAGAATCAGAAATCTTTCTAATTTCTTCTTCATCTAAACCGCCTGTTGCTTCCTTACGATATCTAGCTATAAACGCAACAGTCTTTTCATCTGCTAGCATCTCTAAAACAGCTTTAGCTTGTTCTTCCTTAATATTTAATTCATTACATAATTCAGTTATTACTTGTTCACTTAATTCCATCTTAATACTCCTAGAAAAAAATAAGGCTTCAAGAGCCTTATTAAATTTTATTCAGTTTCGCTAACGAAATTTCCATTCATAAAATTGATTGCATTATTAATTACTGTAGTAACAATCTCATTTTTACTTGTTGAATAGATTTTCTTTTCACTACCATCAATTTTATATTTTGCCTTATAACCATCAATATTCATATAACTAAATATTGTTGTTGCACTTGAATCATCTGAACCACCAAATAATGAATCAGATGCAATACTCTTATTAATAGCTAATGAGGTATCAACTATGTAAAGCTTAACTACATCACCATCAAAGCCTTTATTATACTTGTTAATTTCAGCTTGTAGTGATTTTAAACCATTCCATAAATTTTTATCTGTATCACTATATAATAACACATCACCATTATCAGTATTTTTACCATCATCAATTGTTTTATCAGGATAGAAAGCACTTAAATCTAATGCCATAACATAGATGTTTAAATCATTATCATAATTATGAACCATCTTTATTCCATCGTAACTTAACTTTTGGAATGTAATAACTTCATCATTATATTTATAATCTATTGTCTCTATTTCACCACCAAAATAATCAGGTGCTGTTTCATCACTTGATGAACTAGTTGTGAAATATACAATTAAGAATATAGCTACACCAATTAATGCAAGTGAAGCTACAATTATTGAACATATAATCCAAAAACGTTTGCTGTGAAGTAGATCTTTAAAGCTCTTTTTAGGGGCATTAGCTACTCTAGCAACTTTTTTTCTTTTAATTGTTGCCATAAAATTACTCCTTTAATCTCTCGAAAAGATTCTTTATCATTCTATCATAAAATGACCAATCTTACAATAATTTTAAAAAATTATTGATTCTTCTAATAAACAATAGTGTTATCTATTTTTCTCTTATCTATATATTTTTTTAATCTATAAGCATCAATACAAATAAATGCGATCATTAATGTAGATGAAACAGATATAATTACTGCCTTAGCTGTATTTGTTTCTAATGTGTCTAAGAATACAAACATTAATACATAATATGTAATTCTAGCAATTCTTGTTAATATTATTGCTGAAACACTAATATATTTATTACCATTAATATAAGTTTTATTAATTAACTTCATACCTAATATAAATATATTAACTGCTAAGAATATAGTAACTAACCATGCATATGCTGTCTTAGCATATATAAAGCTTAATACTAATAATACGATACATGCAATTAAACATATTATATAAATTACAGTTTTTAATATTTTTCTTTTTTTAGGATCATTATCAAAATCAGTAACTACTACTGATATTATCCAGGCAAAGAAATGTATAAATACTTCGACTAATACATCGCCAAAGATTTGTATTAATAATTCTATAAGGCCATCCATAATTACTGATTTTTCTTTCTTTTTGTTTCTTCTTCCAATTCTTTTAATCTTCTAAATCTATGATTTAAACTAGATTTAGTTAAAGTACTATCATAATTATCATGAATAATATCTAATAATTCATTTAATGATGATTCTGGATTCTCTTTTCTAATCTTTATTACTAATTGTAATTTAGGATCTAATTCTTTATGATAATTATTTTCAAGATAATTAATTGTTTCTAACTGTTCTAATGAAGCCTTATTTGTTTTATTTTGATTAGCTATATCTAAATTAATACTTCTTTTTGCAGATGTCATTATTTCCTTTGTTATAATAACATCCTCATAATATTCCATTTTCTTAGTTACACCAATCAAATATAAGAAATCTCCTATGACTTCTTTACTTTTTAAATAAGCAATATAAATATTCCCTCTTTTAGATATTCTAGCGTTTAATTCAAAATGATTCATAAGCTTTTGAATTAAAATAATTTCTGTATCTGATGATGAAGATATTTCCAAATGAGAATTCTTACTATTAGGATCATTTACACTACCCTTAACAATAAAAGCTCCTCTTAAATAAGCAATCTTTTCTTCATCAGTTTTATCATCAAAGTTTATATTCATTGATAATAAATTTAAATCAGAAACTATATCCTTAGCATTCTTTATTAAAGCAGTATAAACAGTATGATTATCTAATCTATTTACAACTCTAGATTCTATTTCATAATCAATATCATATTTACCCTTTAATAAAGTAATAAGCTTTCTAATAATACTCATTTGACCTTGAGTAAAGGAAATAGATAATCCTCCAATTAAGGATATTTCACTAGATAGCCTTAGCATACCCTCTATTTCCATAATATCTAAGGATATATCATTATTTGTTCTATTAATTAAATCTTCTTTTACATCAGATGTAAAGCTCATAATTATTCACCACAAATATCTAATAATTCACTAAATTTATTAATAACATTATCACAATCAGCCTCAAGCATTATTTCAGGATGAGGAATATATAATACACCTATAGAATGAATGTTTGCATTCTTTGCTGCTTGCATATCAGATAATGTATCACCAACATAATAAACATTCTTTACTTCTTTTTCTTTTTTATGGAAAAGATTCTTAAAAAATTTAATAAATTTATTATCATTTTCTATAGATTTTAAGTATTCATTGTTTTTTATTTCAACTAGATTCTTGATATAATCAATTGCATATAAAATACCATCTGGAGCTGGCTTTGGATTTTTAATTTCATTAAAGCCAACAACTATATCAAAACAATCATCTATTCTAAATAATTCTAAAGCTCTTTTAGCTAAATCATTCTTTTTACTTGTTACTAAAGCAATATGATATCCTTTACGCTTTAAAACTTTAATTGTATCTTTTACTTGAGGAAAAAGCTTAACCATTTCATCATGATTAGCTACATTAAATTCACGATAATATTTAACCATTTCCTCTATTTCATTTTCATCATCACTAAATCTAGAAAAGGTTTGATATAAGGTTGGTCCATAAAAAGATTCTAATTCTTCTTCAGTTAAAACCTTATCAGGTCTATATTTAGCAAATGTATATGTAAAGCTTTGATAAATTAAATTTCTTGAATCAAGTATTGTACCATCTAAATCAAATATTAATGTATCAGGTCTATTTTCTTCAACCTCTTTAACAATATCATAATATTTAACCCTAGGTCCTTTAAATCTTTTAACTATTAAAGCAGCAATACCACCAACTATAAATAAGACACTTATAGCAATTGATACAGGAATAGGACCTAACATCAGAGGATCACCTTTTGCTCCATATAATCTTAGTGATTCAGTAATTACTCTAACAATTCCATACCATAATAGATATAAAAACATCATATCTCCAGATTCTAATAGCTTTTTAGACTTTCTTCTAATAATTAAAAAGAAAATAACTCCAATTAAGCATAACATACTTTCATAAAAGAATACTGGATGTCTATAGCCACCATCAATGTACATTTGTTCACCAAATAATCCATGTACAACATTTTGATACCACTCTGCTTGAATGATAGGTCCATATAATTCTCGATTAAAGAAATTCCCCCATCTACCAAAGATTTGACCAATTAAAATTGCAGGTCCTAATAAATCTATCATTTTATAAATAGATATTTTTCTTTTAATACAATAAATTAAAACTGTGACACCAGCTGCGATAATACCACCTTGAATAGCTAAACCAGCTAATCCAGTGAATTGTCCATTAGTAAAGCCTAATACCTCACCAAAACTATGGAAGCTAGATATATTAAATAAAACATACCATAATCTCGCACCAACTATCGCAAGTGGTAAAGCAATAACTATAGCTAAATATAATTTACCACTAGCTAATCCTAATCTTCTACCTTCTCTGATAACAGATACAGCACCTAATATAGAGCCTATTAAAATGAATATTGCGTAAAACTGGATATGTAAACTACCAATATTAAATCCAGTTGGAAGTGCTAAAACCATTATTTTTCTTCCTTCTTTCTCGCAGCTCTTTTATCTACCGCATTAACGAATTCTAAAGCAGCGTTATATCCAATCATCTTTAATTTTTCATTCATAGCGGCAGACTCAACCAACAAAGATACAGTTCTACCTGGTAAAACTGGAATAGTAATCTTTGTGATTTCAGTGTTAAAATATTTAATCTTATTAGACTCAAGTCCTAATCTATCATAATATTTAGATTCATCCCATTTTTCAAGCTCGACTACTAATCTAATATTTTTCTTATATCTAAACGCACCAGCACCAAACATATCAACTACATCAACGATACCGATACCTCTTATTTCCATAAATCTTCTTAAAACCTCAGGAGCTGTTCCTATTAGATTTCCAGGCTCCTTTTCCATGATTTCAACTAAATCATCACTAATTAATTGATGACCTCTTTTAATTAAATCTAAGGCAGTTTCTGATTTACCAATTCCACTTTTACCTATAATTAATGTACCCATACCATTAATATCTAGTAAAGTTCCATGAACAGATAATTTTTCAGCAAGCTTATCTTGTAAATAAGTGTATAGCTTACTTGATGTTGGAGTTGTCTTTAAATTACTTCTTAAAATAGGAATATTATATTTTTCTGCGTATTTATAAAATAATTCGTCAATCTTAACATTTTTAGAAAAAACTAAGCATGGAGGATTTAGTTCAAATAAATGATTTAAATTTTTGTTTTTTACATCATCAGATAATCCACTAAAAAATGAAGCATCCTTAGATCCTACTAATACTACTCTTAATGGATCGAAAAAATCAAAAAATCCAGTAAATTCTAGTCCTGGTCTAGATATTTCATCAACGGTAATTAATTTATTCATGCCATCTTTACCAGCTAATAATTCTAAATTATTATCTTCTTTAAATTTGCTGATTGTAATAGAATCATTCATATTATTTTATCCTCCTTAGAATACCAACAAACAAATAATCGGATATTATATCAAGTAATATCATATAAAATATCCAAATAAAGCTATCTTCAAATACCTTTATAAATCCATCATTTATTAAGCATATAATGAATATAATTAACCCATAAACTAATGTGCCTAAAAATAAATGTCTAACATTATTCTTAATGGTTAATAGGCTAACAAATGTAGATATTAAAGATATAACAGCACCCACAGCTAAAATATAAAATACAGGTGTAAGAATTATTTCTACATAGAATAAACTAAATAATGACATTGATATAAAGAAAGTAATAACAAACTTAAATAATAAAAGTAATATATCAATTTTGGATATTCTTTTTTTAATGAATCCATCTGATTCACTAACAATTTTAGATAGCTTTTCTAGCTTTTCTTTATCTTCATCTGATAAATCACTATTTTTTAATTCATCTAAAATATTTAATAAATCATTTTTAATTTTGTCGTTTTTTTCTTTCTTTTTGTCTTTTTTCATAAAACTCACAACCTATTTGAGATTATATAATAATATAATCTTAATTTCAAACTATTTATGATACACCGAGAAAATATATGGAATATAGATTGAAAAAATATAAAAATGCCTACATATGTAGACATTTATATTAATTGTTTAATACATTCTTAATATCTCTTTTTATGAAGAAAATATTATTTATAAGAACTATTTTTTCGTTGTCATCAACATAATATAATATTTTATAATTCTTATATTTTATTGATCTAATATTTCTTTCACTTAGGAAAGCCTCTTCACATAATTTATATTTTTTTGGAAATTCTTTTAGTGAATTAATAGTGGCAATAATTCCCTCAACAGTATTTCTAGCAGCTATACTGTTACTCAAAACAACACTAATGTAATCAAAAATGTTGATTAAACTTTCTTCCGCAATAGATGAATATTTAATCTTATATTCCATAATTAGAACTTACTACTAATTTTTGATTCAACATCAGCCGCATCTAAAGATTTACCATCATTATGTTCATTGATTGTTAATTCAATCATTTTAATTAATTCATCTTTAGAATAATCATTATATGTTTTAGGATTAATAACAACAGGTTCAAATGGAATTCCATTTCGCATTTTAATCTGATTAAAATACATAGTTATAGCTGTAGTCATTGGAATACCTAATGTATCTAATATGTTTTCAACATCATTCTTCAAATTAGAATCAACCCTTAAAGAAATAGTAGCATTTTTTTGCATAATGTTAATCACCTCTATACTAATTATAGTGTATAATTTCATATTTTTCAATACATTGTACTGCAAATGTAATACATTTTCTCAAATTAAAATCGGAGGTTTCCCTCCGATAATAATTTTATTTATTTAATAATGGCTTTAAGAATTTACCAGTATAGCTTTTTTCAACCTTAATTAAATCTTCAGGTCTTCCACTGAATAACACTTCTCCACCATTATCTCCACCTTCAGGCCCCATATCAATAATGTAGTCTGCAAGCTTAATAACATCCAAATTATGCTCAATTATTAATACAGTCGCACCTTCATCAGCAATTTTATTAATAACATTCATTAGCTTTTTAATATCATCCACATGAAGTCCAGTTGTTGGCTCATCCATAATATATAATGTTTCAGGTGTTATTTTTGAATGAAGCTCAAAAGCAAGCTTTACTCTTTGTGCTTCACCACCTGAAAGGGTTGTTGAAGATTGGCCTAGCTTAATATAGCCTAAACCAACATCATATAGTGTTTGAAGCTTAGATTTAATTTTAGGTATAGAATCAAAGAATTCTAATGCTTCTTCAACTCTCATATCTAATACATCAGATATACTCTTATCTTTAAATTTTATTTCTAATGTTTCAGATTGGAATCTCTTTCCTTTACAAACCTCACAAGGAACATAAACATCAGGTAAGAATTGCATAGATATTCTTTTTACACCATCTCCGCCACAGGCTTCGCATCTTCCACCTCTAACATTAAATGAGAATTTACCTTTATCATAGCCTCTGATTTTCGCATCAGTAGTTTGGGCAAATAATTCTCTAATATCATCAAATACACCTGTATATGTCGCAGGATTTGATCTAGGTGTTCTACCAATTGGTTGTTGAGATATTTGAATAATTCTATTTATATTTTCTAAGCCTTCAATTTTATCTACCTTGCCAGGAACAATTCTTTTAGCTTTATATAGCTTGACATAAGCATTTTTAAATAAAACCTCATTAATAAGTGATGACTTACCAGAACCAGATACACCTGTAATACAAGTAATAACCCCTAAAGGAATGTTGACATTAACCTTCTTTAGGTTATTAGCTTCTCCGCCTTTGATTTTTATATATCTTTTCCCAAGTGGTCTTCTCTTTTCAGGAACATCTATTTTCTTCTTTCCTGATAAATATAATCCAGTAATAGATTTAGGATTAGCCATAACCTCTTCTGGTGTTCCGGCAGCGACAACCTCTCCACCATGAACACCCGCACCTGGGCCAATATCAACTAAATAATCACAGCTACGCATTGTTTCATCATCATGCTCAACAACGATTAATGTGTTACCTAAATCTCTCATATTTTTTAAAGTATCTATTAATCTAGCATTATCTCTTTGATGTAAACCAATTGATGGCTCATCAAGTACATAAAGCACACCAGTTAATTGACTACCTATTTGTGTAGCAAGTCTAATTCTTTGTGCTTCACCACCAGATAATGTTTCAGCACTTCTGGCTAAAGTTAAATATTCAAGACCAACATCAATTAAGAATTTTAATCTATCACATATTTCTTTTACAGCAAGTCTTGCGATTTCTTGTTTTTCTTCTGATAGTTTTAAATTTTTGAACCAATGATATAAATTTTCAATAGACATTGAACAAACATCTGCAATATTTTTATCATTAATAAATATATTAAGTACAGATTCATTCAATCTTTTTCCATGACAAGTTAAACATTCATTTTCGACCATGAAGTTTTCAAGCCATTCTCTTATCCAATCAGATTGAGTTTCTCTATATCTTCTTTCAAAGTTAGTAACAATTCCTTCAAAGAAAGCTTTTTGATCATGGTTTCTTCCTGAAGTTGATCTTAATTTATAATCAATTAATTCTCTTGAACCATATAAAATGATTTTCTTTTGTTCATCAGGTAGCTTAGAAAAAGGAACATCCATATCAATCTTATAATGTTCACATGTTTGGATTAATTTAGCAGTATCTAGATTTCCTTCATCATGATTTTTATATGGGATAATCGCATCATTATTAATTGATTTATCATAATCTATGATTAATGTAGGTGAAATAGATAATTTTTTACCTAAGCCATTACAATCAGGACACGCACCAAGTGGTGAATTAAAAGAAAATAATCTAGGCTCTAAATTAGCTAAAGAATAGCCACATTCAGGACATGCAAAAACAGTTGAATAGAATTCTTCCTTATCGCCTTGATATAAAACACAATATCCATTAGATTCTCTAACTGAAAGCTCAACTGCGTTAAAGATTCTCGCTCTAACATTTTCTTTCATTACCAATCTTTCAATCACTATATAAATATTATGTTTTTTATTCTTCTCTAAACTTGGAGCGTTCTCTAAATCAATCATTTCTCCATCAACTAACGCTCTGACATAACCAGCTTTTAAATATTTTTCAAAAATACCTTTATGTTCACCCTTTTGTCTAAAAACAACAGGGGCAGTTATATATAGCCTTGAACCCATTTCTCTTTCCATAATCTTATCAACTATTTGATCTATTGATAAAGATGAAATAGGAATATGATGATTAGGACAATATGGAGTACCAACTCTAGCAAATAATACTCTTAAATAATCATATATTTCGGTTACAGTACCAACCGTAGATCTAGGATTATGAGATGTCGATTTTTGATCTATTGATATTGCAGGCGATAAACCTTCAATAGAATCAACATCAGGCTTTTCATTTTGGCCAATAAATTGTCTAGCAAATGATGATAAAGATTCAACGAATCTTCTTTCTCCTTCTTGATAAATAGTATCAAAAGCTAAACTAGATTTTCCAGAACCAGAAACACCAGTCATAACTATTAATTTGTTTTTTGGAAGTTCTAGATTAATATTCTTTAAATTATTTTCTCTAGCCCCTTTAATTATTAATTTATCCATAATAGTTAATCTCCTTTATAGAATAAAAATTCTATACCACTATAATATATCATATTATTTAAAAATTCGCTAATAGAAAATATATTCAAAGAAAAAAGGAATTATTAGACATATAGTCAATCATAATTCCTTTCCATTTTTTACCATTCAGTTGCTATTCCATCAACATAGTGCCAATAATTACCACCATCAATAGGCATTGTCTCAGAATATAAATATATAGTAGCATTAATTATATTTCCATTACTTTTACCAAAAGTAATATTGTCCCAATCCTCAATTGTTCCAGTATAATACACTTTATTTAAATTGCTACAATTATTAAAAGCATATTGTCCTATATTTGTTACACTATTTGGCATTACTATACTTCTTAATGCATAACAATCTTCAAATGTATAAGTATTTATATTTGTTATTCCGCTTGGAATTGTTATGCTAATCAAAGAGTTGCATCTAGCAAATGCAAGAGAACCTATATTTGTTACATTTCTTGGAATGTTAACATTTTTTAGCATTGTACAATATCTAAAGGCTTGTTGTCCTATACTAGTCATACTGACAGGTAATACTATATCTGTTATATCAACACAACCATAAAATGCTCCTGCTTGTAAATAATTACAATCTGTTATTATTACCTTTTTTAAATTTGATGGAACACTATAAGCTTTAGATTCCAAATATGATGTAGTAGAGCCATAGTAGTATTGACTTATTTTAGTGCCACTATTTTCTCCAAATAAGTATCCAAGTGGATACTGATATGTATCAGTTGGTATATATCTCTTATCACCTATAAATGGGATAGAAATAGAATATAAATCTCTACATCCTGCAAATATACTTTCACCAATACTTATTACACTATTTGGTATTTCTATATTACTTAGTTTACAATCATAAAATGCGTAAGATTCAATAATTGTAACACTGTTTGGTATTAACACACTATTACCTTCAAATCCAGAAAATGCATATTTCTTTATAGTTGTTATCGAATTAGGCACTACTAATTCATCACTTAATTTACAATACATTTTATCGTTGTATTCTATATCGCCATTTATGTTTTCAAAATAAATATTAGTTACATAATTCATTGGATTCGAACCAGAACTATAAAAATCTATATTACACCAATCTTCCAACGTTCCATTGTAATACAAGTTTTCAAATCGACTACTAGTACCCGAATATCTTCTAAATGCATCCCCACCTATATAAATTAAACTATTTGGTATTACTATGTCCGTTAAAGAACTACAACTAGTAAAAATAGTTCCACCTATAGTTGTTACTTTATTTGGTATTACTATACTTGTTAATGAACTACAACCAGAGAATGCACTTCCACCTATATTTGTTACATTATTTGGTATTTCTATACTTGCTAATGAACTACAACCAGAGAATGCACTTCCACCTATATTTGTTACATTGTTTGGCATTTCTATACTTGTTAATGAACTACAACCATAGAATGAACCAATTTGTATGTAATCACAATCTGTTATTACCACTTTTTTCAATGACTCTGGAATATAATATGTTAAATATGTAGTATTAGAAAGACTTGACCCAATAAAATATTGATTAGTGCTTATTCCACCATCATAGCTTGTTGTCCCAAATATATAGCCTAATGGATATTGATTTGTATCTGTTGATGTATGTCTTTTATCTCCAACAAATGGAATAGTTATAGATTCTATAAAAGGAATACCAGATAATGCTCCATATGGCATATAATCACAATCTGTTATTATTATTTCCCTCAATGTTGATGGAATATAATAAGTAGTTGTTGTGCTAATTGTACTTATTTCATAATAACTTTGAATTGTTTCTATTCCACCACTATAACTTGTTGTTCCAAATATATAACCAAATGGATATTGATTTCTATCTGTTGACTCATGTCTTTTATCACCAACAAATGGTAATGTAATTGATTCAATTGATGAGCAACCTATAAAAGCTGATGTTCCAATACTTGTTATGCCATTTGGTATTACAATTTTTGTTCCATTATATCCAGCAAATGTATATTTTTTTATACTTGTTATTGAATTAGGTATAATCAATTCATTTCCTAATTTATTATAATTATTTCCATTAAATTCGACGTCACCGTTTTCATCTAAGAAATATACATTGTTTGCATAATACATCGGGTTGGATGCTTCATTAGAAAAATCTATTTGACACCATTCATCTATTGTTCCATCATAATATATATTTTCTAATGAATCACAACCATAAAATGCACTTTTTCCTATGCTTGTAATACAATTTGAAATCTCTA
>ODAI012928940.1_pt1 | contig 20995 bp, 7 predicted proteins | sample 1539321 | NCBI WGS metagenome assembly ODAI01 (sample SAMN02144231, study PRJEB22623) | gut metagenome | biome: sheep rumen | host: Ovis aries | place: New Zealand | reverse complement strand
TCTACACTCAGTCATATTATGACGCTTACAACGCTGCTGTGGAAGCCACTAAGGCAGCTACCACCAAGGAAACCATCCTCTCGGCCATCGATGCCATCCAGACAGCCAGCACCGACCTCGAGGAGAACATCAGCCTCTGGCAGCAGATTTCCGACCTCAGGAAGGAAGCCATCGATTGTGCTGCTGACGAATATCTCGACGAAGAGTTTACCGGTGATGTCGGCGATTGGGGTGAGTTTGAGGCAGAAGACCTCCTCAAGAAGCACGACATGTCTAATGAGGAGCTGAAGGCAGAGATTGAGCGCGTAAGGGAAATGATCAACGATGCTTACCAGCACCTTATGCCGAATGCTGACGTGACCAACAAGTTCCTTGTCAACCCCGACTACTCGAAGGGCAAGGATGGCTGGACACAAGAGGCTGTCTCTGGCGGCAACGTTGCCATCGGCGGTACTGCCACCAACACCTGCTACGAGGCATTTAACAACGGCAACTTCGACATCTATCAGATTGTGAAGAGCGCACCTAAGGGCGTGTATGAGATTTCCGTACAGGGATTCTACCGCTATGGACGTGGAGGCGCTTACCAGTCGTACCTCAACCACGAGCAGTACACCACAAAGGAGACCTGCCCCGTGTTTATCTACCTTAACTCCAACAGCACTCCGTTCACCAATATCTTCGGTGACCCGCAGCAGATCACTGACCAAGAATTCTACAGCGCTAACAGCACTGACTATTCTTCTGAGACCGACGAGTCGACAGGCACCACCTATTACTTCCCCAATGGTATGGCCAGTGCCGCCATCGCTTTCGAGAATGGCATGTACACTCAGTCGGCTTACGGACTCGTCTCACAGGACGGCCAGGAAATCCGTATCGGTGTGAAGGGCTCTTCCAACCAGTTGAATGACAGCTGGTGTATCTGGGACAACTTCCACCTCTACTACCGTGGCTTCCAGGCCGACGTGGTGAAGCCCGTGCTCGAGCAGGCTATCATCGACGGTGAGAACTCCCTCAACAACGCTATCGGCAAAGACGTTGTTGCCAATCTGGAAGTAGCCCTCGACGAGGCTAAGGCTGTCGTCAACGGTAGCGACGGTGAGGCAATGTTCGCTGCCCTTACCAAACTCTTCGACATGCAGGATGCAGTGAATGCCTCGAAGAAGCTCTTCGCCGAGCTTGAGGCTGCCAATGAGAAACTGGCCGATGCTCTCCGTTCTGCTGTGGCTACCTCTGCCACTATCAATGAGGCCAACGCTCTCAACAGCGACATCAACGCAGGTCTTGAGAACCACTCGTATGCAGACACCGAAGTGGAAGGTCTCATCGACCAGATCAACACAATGATCAACCGTCTGGGCATCCCGCAGAATATGGAGATGGCCAGCGACGCCAACCCCGTGGAGTGCACCACCATCATCATCAATCCGGCCTATGTGGACGGCAATGACAATGGCTGGACCGGACAGGCTGCTGTCAACGGCACCGCTCTCGACGCAGAGAAGTACAACACCAACTACAATTACTTCCAGGTGCTCCGCGGCCTGCCCGAGGGAACCTACAAAGTATCTGTGACTGGGTTCTACCGTGCCGGTAATCCCGATGTCGACTACTCGTCATGGGTTGAGAATCCCGAACTCAACAACAACGCATTCCTCTATGCCGCTGAAGGTGCTGACACCGTGAGTGTGCCTCTCTACCGCCTTGCCACTAAGGCTCTGCCCACTGATGCTGAAGAGCCAAGTGATGGTTGGGCATGGGCATCCCAAGACAACAAACTTGTTGTGCCTCACTCAATGACTACTGCTGGCGACATGTTCCAGTCTGTAGACGAGCAGGAAGTTCCTTACTTCTCCAACAACAACGTGATTGTGAAAGTGGGACAGGAAGGCATCCTGACCATCGGTCTGAAGAAGGACGTGCTGATCACCAACGACTGGACACTGTGGACCAACTGGCAGCTCTTCTACTATGGCAAGAACAGCCAACTCGCCGAGAGCGACAACCCGATGAGCATCGAGGCCATCGCTGCCGGACAGGTGAGCAACGCAGAGGTCTTCTCTGTCAACGGTACACGTGTCAACGGTCTGCAGAGAGGTATCAACATCGTGCGTGAGACTCTCAGCGACGGTACCGTCAGAGTGAGAAAAGTCAGTGTGAAATAACCCAGTAATCACGAATAAGCATCAATGAGAATTGATGATTAACGGAGATCAATGACAAGAAAGAGGAAACTGGTGGCAGGTTTTGCCTGCTCACCGGTTTCCTTGTTTCCTTTTCTCATCTGCCAGATAACAAAAATAAGCATGGAACGGACAGTCATTCTGCATAGCGAAAATCTCAGACAGCCACTATCGCCCAAGGGGGATGATGGCCATCTGATATGATGCCCGACCATACCTCACCTTATTATATATGTATATGAGACGGAGACATACCAACACAATTGATAGCCTAAATCATACAAATCCTAAATAACATCAAAGACTATGAAACGTAAAAAGCAAGAACACAAGTCAATCAGGCGGATGTCAAGGTTCGCTCTGGCATGTTGTGGACTGCTGCTGGGAGCGTGGTCATTGCAGTCGTGTGAAGACGAATATCTGCTGACCGGCCAGCCATCATGGCTCGGCAACTCCATCTACGAACAGTTGCAGACCGACGGCCACTACACCACCCTGCTCCGCTTGGCAGACGACCTGGACCAGAAGGAAGTGCTGAGTCACACAGGTTCGAAAACTCTTTTTGCCGCCAATGACGAGGCTTTCGCCAAATGGTTTGGAAACAACTCGTGGGGAGTGAGAGACTACAACCAGTTGACACTCGCTCAGAAGAAGATGCTGCTCAACAACTCGATGATCAACAATGCCTACCTCATCGAGCTGCTCTCCAACGTGCGAGGCACACCTCCTATGGAAGGACTCTGCATGCGCCGAGAGACAGCTGCGTCCATCTACGACTCTGTCTATATCATGAAACCGCAGGACATGCCCGGCACACCCGTGTGGCAGCGCTTCAAGGAAAACGGCAAGAGCATCCCCATCATGAAAGATGCGTCTGCTCCGCCGATGATCCACTTCCTGCCTGCTTTCATGGCTTACAACAACATCACCGACAACGACTTGAGCATTCTCACCAACCATCAGGCAACCTCCATCAATGAGGCTTGGGTCAACGGCCAGCGTGTCAGTGAGAAAGACATCACCTGCAAAAACGGTTACATCCAGAAGGTAGAAGGCGTGATTGAATCGTCGCCCAACATGGCCGAGATTATCCGCTCACACCCGAAGATGTCGCGCTGGTCATCACTGCTCGACAGATACTCAGCCCCCTTCTACAACCCTTCTGTCACTCAGGAGTACAACCGTCTTTACAATAACGAGGACTCGGTTTTTACCCTGCGCTATTACAGCAGACGCTCCTATGGCAGCACCACATCTCAAAGCGCCGCTGTCGACAGAGACCCCGACGGTGAGGTAGTGCCCGCCCTATTGGCTTTCGATCCGGGATGGAACCAATACATCTATGCCAACACGATGGAATACGACCTTCACTATGACGCAGGCGCCATGATCGTGCCTACCAATGAGGCGCTCGAATACTGGTGGGAGAATGAAGGCCGCGACCTTCAGACAGAATACGGCTCATGGGACAGCATTCCCGACGCCACACTCGTGAAACTGATCAATGTGAACATGTTGCCTACATTCACTGATGCAGTCCCGTCGAAGTTCGGCCATGTGCTCAATGATGCCAAGGAGGTGCTTGGTATCACTCCCGAGAACATCGATTCTTGCTTCATGGGATGCAACGGCGTGGTATATATGGTCAACAAGGTGTTCTCGCCTGCCGAGTATGCGTCTGTGGCATATCCCGCCTTGGCTCACGCTTCCACGATGAACGTCATCTACTGGGCCATCGACCACCTCAACTTCCTCCCCTACCTCCTTTCCATGGATTCGCGATACAGCCTGCTGCTCCCCACCAACGACGCTATGCTGTGGTATATCGACCCTGCATTCTACGGCAAATATGAGAACAGCACCGGAATGGAAGCACCCTCCCTCCTGGAATTCTACTATGACCCCACCAAGTCGGCCGACCAGCGTGTGCAGGCTCGCCGATACAATTGTACCGTCGATGAGAATGGCGTCATCACACCAGGCCCGCGTACACAGGCCACTGTGTCCAACGATGTGATCAGAGACCGTCTGAGCCGCCTCATGGACCAACTCATCATCGTGGGTGACGTGGAGGACGGACACGAATACTACAAGTCGAAGGGAGGCACGCTTATCCGTGTCACCCGTACGTCCGACGGACGGCTCGCCTTCTCCGGAGGCTGGGACATTGAGCACAATAACCATCAGTTGGCCGTGGAGAACGATCAAATCTATACCAAGACCAATGGTAAGTCGTATCAGATCAACGAGCGTATGCCGCTTACCGCACAGAATTCTCTTTATCTGACTCTGACGGGAAAAGAAGAGTTCGCCAAGTTCATCGACCTCATCGACCATGACGGCAGCGAGTTGATGGTTACAAAACTCAATAACACCTATAATGCCGGTCAGACCGACCTCGGCAGCAAGAACTTCCGCCTTTTCGACAACTACAACTACACTGTCTATGTTCCTACCAATGAGTCCATACAGGCACTCATCGACCAAGGACTCCTCCCCACGTGGGATGACTATGAGGCACAGACAGAGCAGGTGTGGGGCACTGAGGAAGCCGCTGAAGAGGCGCGCCAGATCATCAAAGACATCATCGTCAATTTCATCCGTTATCATGTACAGGACCACTCAGTGGCCATCAATATGGCACCGGAAAATCAGTCCTATGTCAATGTCTATGAGAGTATGCTCCGTAATCCGGAGACCGGCCGTTTCTATCCTATCATCTCTGATGCTACCGGCAGTCAGCTGCGAGTGACCGACAACATGGGCAATGTGCGTAACGTCATCAAGCGCGACGGACTCTACAACCAAATCTGCCGCGATTACTGGTTCAGAGGTGCAGTCGGAAGCAACACTGCTACGATCTTCATGGCTTCCGACGCCGTCGTCCATCAGATTGACGGCTGCCTGCTGCCTACAGCACTGACCCCCTGGAAGCAACAACTTAATAAGATTAGGAGGAAATAAGATATGAGAAAACTGAAATCTATCATACTAACGCTATTGATGCAGGCTGTGGCCCTCTCTGTCAGCGCACAGATCACGTCTGTCCACGGCACTGTGAAGGACGATGTGGAACCGCTCATCGGTGCTACCGTCTGCGAGATCGACGGCAATGGCCGTATCATTGAAAGTGCCATCACCGACCTCGACGGCAATTTCACGATGAAGATACAGAATCCGAAGAACAAGATCCGCTTCACCTATGTGGGCATGAAGACGGTCATTCTTCCCATTGACCGCACCACCTACAATATCACGATGGAGTCGGCGACCTCGCTGCAAGAAGTCACCGTCATTTCTAAGCGCCGCGCACGCGGCAACTCCCTGCCCATCCCCGAGCGTGAGCTCTCCTATGCCACACAAAGCCTCGACATGAAACAGTTTGAGGGTATGGGTGCCACCTCTATCGACGAACTTCTCCAAGGCCAGGTGTCCGGTCTCGACCTCGTGGCCAATTCGGGTAACCTCGGTGCAGGCTCGAGCATGAAGATCCGTGGCAACACCTCTATGTCGTCGTTTACCAATGCCAACCCGCTGGTGGTGGTCGACGGCAACGTGCGTGAGGTGAGCCTCGAAAACATCGATGTCTCCTCTGCCAGCAACGAGCAGTTTGCCGACCTCCTTAACATCAATGTGGAGGATATCGCCAACATCAAATTCCTTAAGGACGCCGCCGCTGCTTCTATGTACGGTACTGAGGGTGGTAATGGTGTCATCGAGATTTACACCAAACGTGGTGTGCCAGGTCCCCCGCGCATTTCCTACAAACTGTCGCTCACAGGCACCTATATTCCCGAAGGTTACAAGATGCTCAATGGCGACGACTACACCATGTTGCTCAAAGAGGCCTATTTTAATCCTGAGCAGAACGACAATGCCTCTGCCAGTGTGAGGGAAATCAACTACGACCCCACTTTCTCGGAGTATGAGCAATACAACAACAACACCAACTGGCGAGATGCCGTCACCCAATGGGGTCTCCGTCAGAACCACTATGTGACCATCAGCGGTGGTGGTGAGAAGGCCCGTTTCTATATCGGTGGCGGTTTCGACCATGAGACTGGTACCATCATTCAGCAGAAACTCAACCGCTTCTCCACCCGTGTGGGTCTCGACTATAGGGTGAGTGACCGCATCAACGTGCAGACCAACTTCTCGCTGACCTATACGAAGAACCACATGAACTCCGACGACCTGCTTTCTATTGCCCTGAGGAAGATGCCCAACATGAGTATCTACGAGCAGGACCCCATCACCGGAGAGGACACGAAAACCTATTACACGATGCTGGAATCAGCCTCGTCGGTCTTCAACGGCAACCAGAAGTCGTATGTCAACCCCGTCGCCTCGGCCTATCTGGCCAAGAACGAGCGCCGCACCTACGACATGCGCCCTGAGTTGGTTATCAACTACGACTTCCTGTCGACCAACTTCGACAAGACTCGCCTCACATGGACTGGTTCGGTGTACATGAACGTCAACAGCAACTATGAGGATTCGTTCATTCCCCAGGAACTGCGCAGTGTGACCTACGACAACACCAGCAATCCTGTCAATGTCAGTTCATCTGGCTCGAGCAAGAACGTAGGCTTCGTCACCAAGCAGAAACTCATGTTCATGCCTGTCTTCAACAACAAGAACTTTGAGTTTATGACCTCCGTCAACATGGAGCTCCGTTCCAGTTCGTACAACAGCCAGAGCGCACGCACAAGAAGCAGCGCATCCGGCGGTATCAGCAGCCCTGCGGCAGGCGGTATACTTACCAGCCAAAGTTCCGGATACAGTGAGTCGCGATTCCTCCGCTATGTGTGGCTCAACCACTTTAAGTATCGTATCTTCGTGCTCGACTTCAACGTCACTATGGACGGAACATCGAAGTTCGGACCCGGCAAGCGCTGGGGATACTTCCCCTCTCTCTCTGGCAAATTGCTGCTCTCTGATATCCCTTGGGTGAAGCAGCACACAGAGAAATGGCTCTCGGAATTCGCCATCCGACAGAGCTGGGCAATGTCGGGTAACCCCCCAGGACAGAACTATCTCTATACTTCTAAATACAACTCCACCTCACAGTATCTCGACGTGGCAGCCATGTATCCCAGCAACATCCGTCTGACGGGAATGAAATGGGAGACCATCAAGAGTTTGGACTTCGGTATCGATATGGAGTTGTTCAACCATAAGTTGATTTTCGCGCTTGATGCCTACAGATACACCACATCCGATATGCTCCTTTCGGGTTTCCGCATCCCTTCCAACTCCGGATTCGAAAAACTGGACGTTCATAACAGTGGAAAGATGCGCAATCAAGGATGGGAGTTCCGTATCAACACCAACCAACTTATCAAGATGGGCGATTTATCTCTGGACTTCAATGTCAACTTCGGCAACAACAGCAACAGACTGCTCGAGATGGATGAGTATGTGCTCGACACCTACAACTCCGTCTTCGGATATGCCAACGATGAGACGCTCCAGCGTGTACAACTCAACAGTCCGCTTGGTGCCATCTACGGATTCCGCTTCAAAGGTGTCTATCAGTACAACTTCAACACATTCAACAGAATGTCGAAAGATGAGCAGGTGGCCTTCATTGCCAGTGGCAAGACGGCACCTGTCGCATTCAACGAGAACGGAGAGCTGATCAGAGACGGACAGGGGAATCCCGTGAGAATGATGTACAACTACACCAATGACGGTTTAGGCAAGAACTACCGCTTCAACGGAGGTGATGCCATCTATGAGGATGTCAACCACGACGGACAGATCAACGCCCTTGATATCGTCTACCTCGGCAGTTCGCTGCCTAAGCTCAATGGCGGTATCGGCTTTACGGTCAGGTATTCCGCATGGCGTATTACGACCATGTTCACCTACCGCTATGGCAACAAGATTATCAACCGTGCACGTCTGCGTGCTGAAGCCATGATCGGCAACGACAACCAGAGCCAGGCCGTCAACTACCGCTGGCGCAAGGAAGGCGACGTGACCAATATACCTCGTGCCATGTATGGAAGCACTTCCAATTACAACTCGCTCATCAGCGACCGCTTCGTCGAGGATGGCAGTTATTTCCGCATGGGTTATATCCAAGTCGGTTACAACCTGAAAACCAAATGGCTCAAGAACATCGGCATCAATAGGGTGTCGTTCTATGGCAGTGCCAACAACCCGTTTGTCATCACCAAATACTCGGGTGTAGACCCCGACATCTCACAAGGTGGCTACGCACCTGCCATCGACTACTCTCAGACACCGCGTAACCGCTCATATACTGGCAGTATTACTGTGGAATTCTAAGCGTATCCTGACTCAAGAAAAAGATAAAGAACTATGAAATTATATCATTTCTATCAAAAGATAAAGGGCATGACAGCCATCGCGCTTCTTGCTCCAGCCTCGGCCCTGTTCTTCTCCGGATGCACCGATTTCCTGGAAGTCGAACCGCGCGACCTCATCGTACTGGAGAATTTCTGGAATGAGAAGGCCGACGTCGACAACATCGTATCGGGGTGCTACAGTGCGTTCCAGTCGAGAGATTGCATCAGCAGAATGATTATCTGGGGGGAGGCCAGAAGTGAAAATATGGCTCCCGGCACCAATACAACCAATGATGCCAACTTGCTCAATCTCCTCAACGAGAACATCACGGCAAAGAACAGCTATACCAACTGGCTGAGATTCTATGATGTCATCAACCGTTGCAGCACTGTTATCAAATATGCCCCTAAGGTGGCCAGCATCGACCCGGGTTATACGGAGAGCGAGCTCAACGCCACCATAGCCGAGATGACAGCCCTGCGCTCACTCAGCTATTTCTACCTCATCCGCACCTTCCGCGACGTACCTTTCTCAAGGGAAGCCTACACCGACGACGACCAGCAGATGATGCTGCCTGCTACTCCCTTCAATCAGGTGCTCGACTCACTTATTTACGACTTGGAGAGCGTGAAAGACATGGCGGTGGAGCGCTATCCTTCCATCACCCCACTCTATCAGACAGGACGCATCACCAAAGATGCCATCCATGCGATGCTCTGCGAGATGTATCTGTGGAAGCAAGACTACGACAACTGTATCAAGTATGCCGACTTGGTCATCGCATCGAAAAGGAAGATTGCTGACGAAATCGAAAAGATGTCGCGTACTACCTCATCGCAGAGCGGTGAAAGCGACACGCGCACCAACGGCTATCCTCTCATTACCGACCAATATTCCACAACTACCTTCGGCAATGCCTATCGCTACATGTATGCCAGCGATATAGAATCTGCTTCCAGTCTCACCAACCAGGAAGTCATCTTCCAACTGGTTTTCGACGACTACAGCAATAACATGCCTAAAAATGCTGTCTTGAATGACTTCTATGGCACACAATCCAGTCCCCAAGGTTGGCTGAAGCCTTCTGACTATATCGTGGAAGATATCGCCAAGACCAGCGGCCGCACGGTGTTTGAGGACAAGAACAAGAAGATGGACGCACGTATGTATGAGTTTATCAACACTTCAAGTTCCAATCCCAGTATCAACAAATACACGCGTCGCAACACGTATGTCAATGGTAGCACATCCAATCCTGAGGCCGAATACGGAGATCTTTGGAGCGACGGCGACAACCGCAGCAACTGGATCATCTATCGTCTGGCTGACATCATGTTGCTGAAGGCAGAGGCCATCACCCAGAAACTGCGCGAGGGAAGCGACCAGGAGACCATCAACTACAATGAGCCGTACATCGCTCAGGCTTTCTCGCTCATCAATGCCGTCAACAAACGTTCGGTCTGTCAGACCACCCTCACAGATACCCTCGTGGCCGGCGATTATGTGACCAAAGTGCAAATCGAAGACCTCGTGCTCAGAGAGCGCCAAAGAGAGCTGATGTTTGAAGGCAAGCGCTGGTACGACCTTGTGAGGCTCTCACGCCGTCAGGGCTCCACATCCACCCTTGTCCAGTCTGCTCTCAAGAAGGTCACCACTGGCTCAGGACTGATTTCCAACAAGCTCTCAAAGATGGATGCCATGTATTGGCCCTACAACTACGAGGAAATGAAGGTCAACACCTATCTGGTGCAGAACCCCGCGTTCAGTAGCGGTGAAACAAGCAGTTATGAATCATCCAAATAAACGTAAAGGGACATCGATTATGAAAAAGATAACATACAACATACTGAGCCTGCTGGGCATCATTGCCTTTATGGTTCCCTCGCTGTCGTCATGCTCTGACGAGCCTGATGCTGAGAATTTCTACACCTTCACCGGTGAGATGGCCAGTTCATATCTCAAAAACCGGCCCGAATACAGCGAGTTTACTGAAATTGTTGAGCGCGCAGGGCTTATGGACCTGCTCTCCACCTATGGACACTACACTTGCTTCGTGCCTTCCAACGACGCCATCGATACCTACCTGCGCAGTATAGGCAAGTCGGGCGTCGCTGACCTCAGCGTAGAAGACTGTGACACACTGGCAAAAACTCACCTGGTGGCCAATATGTATACCACCATGGAGATGAACCAAGACCGTCTGCCGACAGCCAATTTGCTTGGCCGCTATATCGCCACATCTGCCGGTCTCGACGAGGAGGATAATGCGGTCATCTATCTCGAGGGCCTGGCAAAGATTATTTTCAAGACCCAGGACGACTCTGTGGAGAACGGCATCATGCAGCCCATTGACCGTGTGATTGAGAAATCCAACAACTATATCTCTGACCTGTTGCGCGACAATCCCAAAATCAGTACCTTCTATAATGCACTTTTGGCCACCAATGTCATCGATGAGATCATGAAGGTGGAGGATGAGAGCTATAACAACACAGCCTATCCCAAATACTACTACAGATCACACATCTGGAATGAGGTGGCATGGGTGCCCGACACCAAGAAGTATGGATATACCGTCTTCGTCGAACCCGACGAGGTGCTTGAGTCGAAATACAACATCGCCAAAGGTGACCTCCGCGCCCTCTACAACAAGGCCTGCGAGCTCTACGACCCTGTCTATCCTCAAGATGTCAACAAAGAGGGACACAGTTTTGAGAACCTCACCGACAGCATCAATCCCCTCCACCGTTTCATGCAATACCACATCCTCACACGCTATACGGCCGGCGTGTCAGATCTGACGCCTATGGATGTCAATATCGGTGTGGTGCAGGGAGCGTTCGGCTTCGAGGAGACACTCATCAACCCCATTGACTGGTTCCATACCGTGCTGCCCCATACAATGATCAAAGTGGAGAAAATCACCGTCACCGACTATCTGGGCGACGGCAAAAAGGGCGACCGCTATATCAACAGGCGATATGACGACGCCTATAAAATCGTGGGCGCACGCATCGATCCAACCATTGAGACAGACGTGGTGCACGACGGCCTCAACGGCCATTACTACTATGTGGACGACATCGTGGCCTTCAGCTCGGATGTGCAAAACAAGGTGCAAAACATGCGTATACGTATGGACTTCTCCTCCATCTTCCCGGAGGTCATGACCAATGGCCTACGCTTCGAGGGAAACCCGACCGAGGACGATCCCGCAGGCACACCCGATGACTCGGCAACTCCTAAGAACGGCCGCAACTACTACTTCCCACTTGGCTATCTCGACGGAGTCACCTTCTCCAACTGCTCCGTGGTGCTCCGCCGGCCGCACATCAACTTCTGGTCGTGGCAAGGCGATGAATGGAACCTCTTCGGCGACTATGACTTCACGTTCCGCATACCGCCTATTCCCTATAGCGGCGACTGGCAGGTGCGTCTGGGATTCTGCGCCATCGAGACCCGTGGTGTGATGCAGGTCTACTTCGACGGCATACCTCAGGGCATCCCTCTCGACATGACCAAGTATCTTGACTCGGAGTTGTATTTGGGCGACCGCTTCAAGGCCGACGAGTCTTTGGGTGAATACAATAAGATGACCGACGAGGAGAAAGCCGAAGAGCAGAAACTTCTCAAGAACCTCGGTGCTTATCGTGGTCCACGTTCGTTGTTCCACTTCAGTCCCTCATCAAAGGGCTACTTTGCAGGCAACGAGCGAACCTACCGACGCATCCTCTGCCAGACGTATATTGACGCCACCAAAGACCACTACATCCGATTCCGTGTCGCTTCCGACGGCAAGCAAGGTAACAACAACGAGTTTATGCTCGACTATCTTGAGTTAGTGCCCAAGAGTGTCTATGGTGTCGATGGCGACGGCGAGATGGAGGACGACCTCTAAACGGAATGATTCAGCAATCATAATTCACCATTGCATTGAAAATGACATTTATGAAAATCAACAATATCTATACAACAGTGTTGGGGCTTGCCATGGCGGCCCTGACACTGACCGGATGCAGCGATGAGTGGGACGACCACTATGACAGCAAACCCACCGGTGTCTTCGCGGGCACCTCACTGTGGCAAGCCATCCAGCAAGATCCCAACCTGAGCAATTTCGCTACGGTCGTCAGGGAGTGCGGCTACGACAAGTCGCTCGCAAGCAGTCAGGTGTTCACTGTTTTCGCACCCACCAACGACTGTTTCTCTTCATCCGAGGCGGAAAAACTGATACAGGCCTACAATGCCGAGAAAGGAAGAGTGGACGATGATGAGAACACCACTATCAAGGAGTTTCTCCAGAACCACATTGCCCTCTACAACCACTCCGTCTCTGGCAGCAGGATTGACTCTATCGTGATGATGAACGGAAAATACGCCGTACTCTCCTCCACCAACATCAATACGAGCCGCCTGCTCACCAGCAACCAGCACTACAACAACGGTATCCTCTTTACTGTCGGCGACCAGGTGGAATTCTTCCCCAACCTCTTCGAGTATTTGCGCAAGGATGCCGACCTCGACAGTCTGCGCAGCTTCTATTACAATCCGAGGTTCTATCGTTCAGAGTTCCAGGCCTCAAGGAGTGTGCCCGGTGGTATCGTCGACGGCAAGACCGTTTATCTCGACTCCGTATTCCGTCTGCATAATGATATCTTCAACTTCACCCGTGCGATGATCAATTCTGAAGATAGCGCCTATCTGATGGTGGCCCCCACCAACAGAGCCTGGACTCAACTGCTGGATGAATACAGCAACTATTTCAATTACGACGATACGACTCCCGACCGCGACTCGCTGACCTACACCAATCCCCGTCTGGCTATTGTCAAGGGCACCATCTTCAGCCGCACCTTCAATGAGGACCGGGCACTTGCCGATTCCGCCTGCTCCACCGATTGCTATCGCGACTATTCCATACGTCAAGCCGCTTGGGGAGCCGACACACTGCACTACTATGAGTACTACAACCCACTCACCCCGCCCAACGGCGTTCTCACGGGCACTACCAACGTGGTGTGCAGCAACGGCACGATGATGAAGGCTGACGACTGGAAAATCAACAAGCTTGAGACCTTCATGCAGACACGAATCATCGAAGCAGAGTATTCGTCATCCATCAGGGAACTCAGCAAGGTGAAGAATTCATCGACAGGCAACGACGAGGAGACCGTGGCACCCAGGTTGAGGTATGTGGAAACAGACAACCCCTTCTACCATTCGGTGTCCAACCATGCTTTTGTGGAATTCGAGCCTCTCCGCACCACCGTCAATCACAGTGTGACGTTCAACATCACCAATGTTTTGTCGAATGTCGGCTATGACATCTATCTCGTCACAGCTCCGGCACTGGCCAACGACAGTAATGCCACTGAAGTGCAGCGCCGGCCCACCGTGCTGAGATGCACCTTGGGATATCACAACCAGGATGGCAGTGAGAAGGAAGACGAGATTGTATCTTCTGTCACCACGACTCCCGATGTGGTGGACGCTATCCTGCTTGCCGAGAACTACAAGTTCCCCGTCTGCTCCTATGGTCTGGTGGAGGAGATGCCGCAAGTGAAGCTGAAAGTGGAAACCCGTGTGACCAGTTCGCAATTGCGCAACAACACGCATACCCGAACGATGCGCATCGACTGTATCATCCTAAAACCACATGTGGAATAACCCTAACGATTAATAGTTACAATTATGAAGATGAAAATTCAAAATATAGCATCCTTTAGCAGATGGCAAAGCATTTTGTCGAAAGCCAATTGTCAATTGTTGATTGTCATGGGCCTCTTGATGGCTTTCCCGTCTAACATCTCCGCACAGGATGAAGAGGAGGGCGATGCGTCGCAAAACAACTTACGCCAAATCGTCCAGAAAAGGAAGAAATATGATACACGCACAGTGACAGGCCGTGTCATCGACGCCACCACCAAGGCACCCGTCAGCGGATGTATCGTGTCCGCAGATGGTATCGACGGCTATGGTACCCTCACCAACGACGATGGTGTTTATAAAGTCAATGTGCCGGTGTTTGCCACGGCCATCTATTTCAAGACGTCCGACCACAACCCTGCACGTATCGGCCTGCAGGCCACAGAGGCACAGCACGACGTGCAACTCTACCCTGTCACCTTCGTTGCCGACTACGAACAGGAGGTCAACACCCTCAACACCTACTCCACTACCGACTTGCAATACACCAATGCGGCCAATATCAAGGAGGAAGTGCAAAACCAGTTGGGCGGACAGGTGTATACCATCAACCGCAGCGGCATGCAAGGCATTGGAAGTTCGATGTTCATTCAGGGCCTCAATTCGCTCAACTCCAATGCACAGCCCCTCATCGTGGTCGACGATGTCGTCTACGACCAGCAGTACGGGCGCACATTGCTCCATGACGGATTCTACAATGACGTACTCTCCAACATCAATCCTCTGGATATCGAGAAAGTCACTGTGCTCCGCAACGGAACCGCTCTCTATGGCGCAAAAGGTGCCAATGGTGTCATTCTCATCGACACCAAGAGAAGTAAGACATTGGCTACCCGCATCACGGCCCATGTATCGGCAGGAGTGGTGATGGAACCGAAATACATCTCGATGATGGATGCCGAGCAATACAGAAGCTATGCTTCCGAGTTGCTCAAGAGCACCAACACCACCATCCAGAACTTCAAGTTCCTCAACGAGGATCCCAACTACTATTATTACACGCAGTATCATCAGAATACCGATTGGAAAGACCTGATCTACCGTTCATCGATGACGCAGAACTACGGCATCAATGTGGCAGGTGGTGACAACATCGCTGTCTACAACCTTTCCGTGGGATACTCAAAACTCAACAGTACTCTGAAATACAACGACATGTCGCGCCTGAACATCCGTTTCAACACCGACATCCGCGTGGTCGACCGTCTCTCAGTGCGCTTCGATGCCTCTTTCTCCAATATCACACGCGACTTGCGCAACGACGGAGCACCTGCCAACTATGATGAAGGCACTCCCACCAGTCCGGCGTTCCTGGCCTATGTGAAGAGCCCGTTTGTCAGTCCTTACAGCTATGGACGAGGTGTCCTCAGCGACAGTCACTTCGACATCAACCCGGAAGACTACCTTTCGGAGGCTCTGGCCAATTACTCGAGCTACAACTGGCAACTGGGCAACCCTGCCGCCATCAATGAGTATAGTGAGGCAGAGAACAAGAACCACTTCGAGAACTCGATGCTCAACCTCACCGTCACTCCGAAGTGGACTTTCAGTCCCAACCTTTATCTGACGGAGCACTTCAGCTACAACCTGGTCAACACCAACGAGATGTTCTACATCCCCATCAACGGTACACCGACTTATTACGTTGGCAGCATCGGCGCTTACGTCAACAATGAGGTGCGCTCGCTGGCCTCCAAGCAGAATTCGGTGATGAGCGACACACGTCTCGACTGGCACGCTCGTTACAAGGCCCACTTCCTCCACGTCTTCGGCGGCGCACGTATCAATTGGGAGAACTACACGCTCACCAATGAGCTGGCCTACAACACGGGTAATGACAAGACACCGTATCTCAACAGCAACCCCAACGCGAAGGTGGGTGGTACCAATGACAACTGGAACAACCTGGCATGGTATCTCCAGGCAGAATACAACTTCCGTAACCGCTATTTCCTTCAGGGTAACCTTACCGTGGAAGGATCCTCGCGCTTCGGACAGGACGGTGGCGACTTCAACCTCTTCGACGCAGCCTGGGGCATCTTCCCCGGCGTGCAAGCCTCATGGGTGATGACCAACGAACCTTGGCTTTCGAAGGTGAAGGCCATCAACTTCCTCCGCCTCACTGCCGGATATGAAATCACCGGAAACGATGATATCGACTACTATGTGGCCCGCAGTTTCTTCCGCTCCAAACTCTATCAGCAGTCTGCCTCTGCCCTCTCTCTCGACGGCATCGGCAACACGAAGATCCAATGGGAGTCAACGGGGCGCATCAACCTGGGACTCGAGACCCGTGTACTCAACAACCGCATCGCCCTTTCGGTCAACTTGTTCAAGAGCACTACCTCCAACCTGCTCACCCGGCAGGCCATCGGTTTCCTCTCTGGTATCGACACCAACTGGACCAATGAAGGTAAACTTGAGAACACCGGCTTCGACGTCAGCGCCAACTTCAAGGTGCTTGCACTGAAGAACCTGTCATGGCAATTAGGCGGCAGCATCGGCCACTATAAGAACACCGTGAAAGAGTTGGCCAACGGTGCTGCGTATGTTGACCACAAGGTCTATGGTGCCACAGTCCGCACGCAAGTGAATGAGGCTGCCAACCTTTTCTACGGATACAAGACACTCGGTGTGTTCAGCACTTCTGAAGAAGCCTCCGCGGCAGGTCTCTATGTCCTGGGAAGCAATGGTATCGACAGAAACTATTTCGGTGCCGGCGACATCAAGTTCGCTGACATCAACAACGACGGCATCATCAATGAAAAAGACCGTACCATCATCGGCGACCCCAATCCAGACTTCTACGGCAACATCTTCACGACCGTCAACTGGAAACGCTTCAAACTCGACGTGCGCTTCAATTATTCCTTGGGCAATGACGTCTACAATTACATGCGTCAACAGTTGGAGAGTGGAGAGCGCTTCATGAACCAGACGACAGCCCTCACACGCCGTTGGCAGGTGGAAGGCCAGCAGACTGATATCCCGAAGATCACCTTCCAGGATCCGATGGGCAACTCACGCTTCAGCGACCGTTGGATAGAGGACGGCAGCTACATCCGCCTCAAGAGCGTCACGCTCAGCTACGACCTTCCCGTCAAGTCGCAGTTCTTCCAGGGATTCCAATTCTGGGTCCAGGCCAACAATGTTTTCACGTTCACCAAATACCTGGGTTCCGACCCGGAGTTCTCAACGACCAATGCCGTCATCGGTCAGGGCATCGACCTGGGCCGCCTCGGCCAGAGCCGTTCGATTGTGGCAGGAATGAAGGTGAATCTCTAAGAGCGTAACATTAAAACAATGAAGATTATGAAAAAAATAAGTATATTTCTCTGCGCTATCTGCAGTGTTTTCGGCTTCAGCGGCTGCTCGGATTTCTTCGATCAGGAGTCTGACTATGTCATCTATTCTGACAACCAGAAACTTGACAATGCTGTCGACACGGTCTATTCGGTCATGGGCATCCTCAACAAACTGCAAAAGGTGGCCGACCGTACCGTGCTTCTCGGTGAAGTTCGCGGCGACCTCGTCGATGTGACCAGCATCGCCAACAGCGACCTGCGCGACATCTCTTCCTTCAATATCGGCGAAGACAATGTCTACAATTCCCCCCGTGACTACTATGCCATCATCAACAACTGCAACTTCTTCATTGAGAATGTTGACACGGCTCTGAAAGACAACCGCAACAACTACGTCTTCATGAAGGAGTATGCCGCCGTGAAAGCTATACGCGCGTGGACTTATCTGCAACTGGCCATCAACTACGGGTCTGTCTATTTCGTCACACAGCCTATCCTCACAGAGCTCGACTCCCGTGTGGAAAAGTATCCTAAGTATGGCATCCAGGAAATCTGTGAGTATTTCATCAACGACATCCAGCCCTTGGCTGAGAAATACGGCAGACTATTCCCGGGATATGGCACTGTGCGTGGCAACCAGTCCATCTTCTTCTTCTTCCCCATCAATGTCGTACTTGGCGACCTCTACCTGTGGATGGCCAGTGCTTCGGGCAATGTGGAGTATTACAAGCAGGCAGCCCTCGCCTACTATCGCTTCATCAACAACCGCAACGGCGACAATGTCGCCTACCCCACAGGCACTAACCGCATGTATTGGGAACCTGGCACATCTACTTGGGATACGCCGATAGGCAGATGGGTGAATGATGTGACAAGCGAGGACTACTCCACCACCAATACCAGTGAGTTGATCACCATGATCCCTTGCGACTCCATCCCTGCTGAAGGCAATTTCAGCGAGTTGGTCAACCTTTTCAATTCACGCGAGGACAACAACTACAAAGTCAGTATCGTGCCCTCCAATAGAATCTTCGAGCTGTCTCAAGCACAAGACTATTGCAACATCAGCACCAATGGTTCGACAGTGTATTATGCTCCAAAGAACATGACAGAGAACCGCTCCGGCGACCTCCGACTCTCTGAGTCATACTACACCTACACATCCATAGACCGCACTACAGGTGAGCGTATGGATATGCAGACCATCTACAAATATCGCAGCAACGGACGTGAAATGCGTAACGTGCATATCTATCGCCGTCAGATGGTCTATCTGCGCATGGCCGAGGCTCTCAATATGGCTGGCTATCCCCGTATGGCCTTCCAGATTCTCTCCAGTGGTCTCAACAACACTGTGCTCGAGGAAGAGGTCTATCCCTATTATTCTAAGAGCGACTCTGTCTTCATCAGCCAGTTCGACTTCCCCAGCTCACGCTATGTGTTGATGGGAGCCGACGAGTGGGTGGGCTTCGGTGTACGCAATTTCAACACCGTGGGTATTCACAGCCGCGGCTCTGGCTATACACCGCTCAACGAATACTATCAGTTGCCCATTCCTGAGCCGGAAGAGGATGAAGAGTACAGCTACGAAATCGTGCCCGACGACAATGCGCTGACCCTCAACCTGCAGAATTATGTCAACGAGTTGATTCTCAATGAGGGAGCCTTGGAGTTTGCCTTCGAGGGTGTCAGATACTATGATCTGCTCCGTTTCGCTTTGCGGTCGCCCGACCCCAATTTCCTCAGCAGCCGTATCGCTATGCGGCATGGTGTGGAGAATGCAGCTGAAATGAGTGCCATCAGCAGCAAATTGGCCGACCGGGCCAACTGGTATATGAAGATGCCATAAAGGCCGCTATCATCCAGAATCTATCACGTGCCATCAGCATTTGTCGTAATGCTGATGGCACGTCTTTTAAGCACAAATCTTCTCCAAGAATGAGGAAAGTGTGTACAAATCGGCCAAATAATAGCGAATAGCAACAATTTGGGGGCAACAGAGGGCAGCTCATCCGTTTTTTTTTCTTAATTTTGCAGCGTTTTACAGACAGGCCTGACCAAAATAGATGGTCTGCCTATGAGATTCAGGACATGCAACAGATAAAAAAGACATACAGAAATGACCTCGACCTGCTGAAAGGTTTTGCCATTCTGGCAGTGGTCCTCTATCATTCAGGCATTTTCCCCAGCGGCTATCTGGGAGTTGACGCTTTCCTTGTCATCAACGGATTTCTCATTGTCCCCAGACTGATCAGAGACATTCAGAATGACAGTTTCAACTTTTTCACGTTTCTTGAGAAACGCATCATGCGGTTGCTCCCACTCATGTTGCTTGCCTCTGCCGTGGTGCTGATCATCGGCTATTTCACAATGCTCCCCGATGATTATGAGAACCTCTCAGAGTCAGCGGTAGCCACCAACTTTTTTTCCAACAACATCCTGCAGGCCATGACGACCAAGAATTATTGGGCCGTCAACAACGACTATAAGCCATTGATGCACACATGGTATATCGGCATCCTGTTTCAATTCTACCTCTTCTTGCCGCTGATACTCATGTTGCTGAAGAAGGTCTCCTCATTGCTCCATTTCCGTTTCGATAAGTCGGCGCACCTCGTGATCGGCCTGCTTTGCATCCTTTCACTGATATGGTTTCTCAACCCCGCTGCCTCTATCGGCAACCGCTTTTACCTGCTCCAATACCGGTTCTATGAAATGGGAATTGGAGGACTGATGGGGGTATACTATATGAAGGTCAACTCATGGAAAGTCTTCAACAACGGCATTATCTGCGGATTGTGTTTCATCGTCCTGCTGTTGGTCATCAACTTCGGCATATTCTCCTTCGGTGAGACCGATTTCGACTATAATATCGTGTCAGGCATCAACCGCATCGACAATGCGGTGATTCCACGTCAGGCATTGCTTCTCATCACGGTTGCCCTCACCTGTTTCTTCGTCGTCGCCAATAACGAAAAGAGTCTTGTTGTGAAGACCCTGGAAAAAACAGGCATTTTCAATCTCATGGGCAAGATGAGCTACAGCATATTTATCTGGCATCAGCCTGTATTGGCTTTCTACAGGTACTGTGTGACAGACCATCTTACACCCGGCTTCATGTGTGTGTTCGCACTGGCCGTCTTCGCCATCAGCTACCTCTCGTATCAATATGTGGAAAAGATAAAGACCGGCGTTCCTGCACGAATAATGGCAATCTTGGCTTTCCTTGTTGTCAACGGCACCGCTTACGCCCTTTACAGCAAGGCCGGTGTCGTGAGAGACGTGCCCGAACTCTATGTGGAGAAAGGCAAGACCAAGCGCAGTATGTTTGCGGAATACAATGACCGCATATACAAATACAACAAGGATTTCCCCTCGCCAAATGGAAAATCCAACGTGCTTGTGATAGGCAACAGCTTCGCACGCGACTGGGGCAATATTCTTTTAGAGACCGCCTATGCCGACAGCATCAACTTGTCG
>ODAI012261715.1_pt1 | contig 20997 bp, 13 predicted proteins | sample 1539321 | NCBI WGS metagenome assembly ODAI01 (sample SAMN02144231, study PRJEB22623) | gut metagenome | biome: sheep rumen | host: Ovis aries | place: New Zealand | reverse complement strand
CCACGAAGTCGTGATGTCGCCATATCCCAAGTACTACCTCGACTACTGGCAGGGCGATCCGGACAGCGAGCCCCTTGCAATGGGCGGCCCCACCCTGCTTCGCACGATGTACGACTACGAACCCGTGCCCGCCGTGCTGACCGAGCAGGAGCGCAAGTATATTATTGGTGTAGAAGGATGCGTGTGGACGGAATATATGCCCACTCCGGCGCGCGTAGAGTATATGGCCTGGCCTCGTATGTGCGCGATCGCAGAGGCCGGCTGGTCCCGTGCCGGCAAGGACTGGGACGGTTTCACGAGGCGCCTGGAGACCCACCTGGGCCGTCTTGACCGCCTTGGCGTGCAGTACTGCCGCAATTTCTGGGACCCCTTCATCGACTTCCATAAGGATACGGAATACAGCAAGGTGGTCACTATGAGCGTTGACGCTCCCGGAGCCGAAATCCGCTACACCCTGGACGGAAGCGCCCCTACGGCCTCCTCGACGCTGTACGAAGGACCGTTCGTCGTGAACCGCCAGCAGAGGGTCACCGCTGCGGCATACCGCGACGGAAAAAGAATCGGAAACATAAAATATAAAGACTTTAAATAACGAAAGAAATGAGTGTAAGACTAACTGAACAGCCGTCTCTGTACGACCATCTTGAGACAAAATCCGTAGCTGAACTGCTGCGTGACATCAACACCGAAGACAAGAAAGTGCCTCTCGCAATCGAAGCGGTGCTTCCCGACATAGAAAAGCTCTGCACGGCCATTGAGCACCAACTCCGCGCAGGCGGCCGCTTCTTCTGGCTCGGAGCCGGCACCGGCGGCAAACTCGGCGTGCTGGACGTGCTGGAAGTCCCCAACACCTACGGCGTGGATCCTGAAATATGGCAGGCAGTGCTCGCCGGCGGCGTGGAGAACCTGGTCCTTGACCTCGAAGAGGCCGAAGACGACGTGGAAGAAGGATGGAGGACCCTGCGCGACAAGCACCACATCACTCCCAAGGATATCGTCGTGGGCATTTCCGCCAGCGGCAACACCCCCTATGTGATGGCCGCGATGAAGGCCTGCAAGGAGCACGGCATCCCTTGCGGAAGCATCTGCAACAATCCCGGTTCCCCTATTTCCTCCTATGTGGACTATCCTATCGAAATCGTGATGGGCCCCGAATTCATTACCGGCAGCACCCGTATGAAGTCCGGCACCTCCCAGAAGCTGATGTGCGATATGATAAGCACCGTCATTATGGTGCGCCTCGGCCGCGTGCAGGGCAACCGTATGGTCTGTGCCAACCTTATCAACAACAAAGTCATCGACCGCCTCACCCGTACTATGGTGGAGCGCAACCCCCAGCTCAGCTACGAGTTCTGCGAAGAGGTCATCAAGAAGACCGGCGGCCTGGTGAAAGCCGAAGAATACCTTAAAGCCCAAGGCAAATTATGAAACTGACGCGCATCCTGGCCTGTGCCTTACTGCCCGCTCTCCTGGCCGCTTGCAACCCCCAGTCCGACACCGACTCTGCCGCGAAGTACAAAGGGATTGTAATCAATGAGATAGCGGCCCACCACGAAAACGAGGAGTTTGATTCCTGGGTGGAGATCCTGAACACGTCCGAAGAGTCAATCTCCCTCGACGGATTGTCGCTCTTCCTCTCCGACACATATTTCACCAACCTGAAGATCGCCGATTTGTCGGGAAGCCTTGCTCCCGGTGAGCGCAAGGTAATCAGCTCCGGGGACAGTGCGCTGCAATGCGAGATTTCTTCCGAGGAGCCGTTTACCCTTATTCTTGGCGAAAAGGCGGCCGCTCCCGTGGATTCTTTCAACCGCACAGAGGACTTCCGCTCCCTCGGCTATTTCGGCGCCTATCAGCGCATTCCCGACGGCAGCGGCGAGTTCAAGGCGATGACCTACTCCAGCTGTGGCCGCGAGAACACCGTGTTCGACCTTTCCAAGACCAAGCCGACGGCCGTCTGGGCCTGGGGTTCGCACCTGAGCGACCTTACCGCTGATGACGGCGCAAAGCTTCGCCGCCTCAAGGAACTGGGCTACGACCACCTGCTTCTCAACTATGCCGGCTTCGAGACCAAGAGCTACCGTCAGCAGGCTATAAAGTGCATACAGATAGCCGACGAAATCGGGCTCGCCGTCCACGTGTGGCTGCAGTGCTTCTATGACGGAGGATGGGTCAGTCCCATCGACGACGCCACCAAGAGCTTCCGCGAGGACGTGTACGAGCGCATACGCAACGAGGCTACGGGCTATCTGCAGACCTGGGGCGTCAAGGGCGTGCACCTCGACTACATCCGTTTCGGCGGCACCGCCTCCAAGCACAACCACACCGCGGAAGTGAATTCCGTCAATGCCGTCAACCGCTGCTGCCGGGAGATCCGGGAGATTTGCGACGGCTTCGACGAGGGTCTTGTGACCTCAGCCGCGCTGATGCCGGAGCCCAACTCCAGCCAGTATTACGGACAGATTCCTTCCCAGATGGCTCAGTACATCCACATACTGATGCCTATGATTTACCGTTACGGTTCCTACAATTTCAGCGATTCCTCTTTCCAGGACAGGGCCAACTACTACGCCGACCAGGCCGCGAAGAGCGGCGGAGTGTCCTGGGCCGGAATCCAGACCTACGACGCTTCCACGAAGGGAATGTCGGCTGAGGCCCTGCGCCGGGACATCGACCTTATGGCGGATACCCGTTCCGCCGGAGTGGTGCTGTTCCGTTACCAGCTCGGCACATTCCCTGACGTGAACGATTTATGGAAATAACACTATTACACTTATTATTAACTCAAAATTCAGCATTATGAAAAAATTCCGTTTTTTCTTGCTCGCTGCAGCAGCTGCTCTGCTGTCTTTCACAGCTTGCCACAAGGAAAAGCAGGAGACTGACCCCAACAGTCTCGGCAAATTTCCCCTGTCACAGATTGTGGATGCGGCCGCAACCGCCTACGGCGCCTGGGAAACTGAAGAAGCCTTCCCCGAGTCTTTCAAAATCGGCGACAAGGACTTCAGCATTGCCCAGTACCAGTATGCAATCTGCAATGCTCTGGTAAACATCAATTCCGGTGTCAAGGACGACATCGAAGTAATCGAAGTCAAGCCCGCCTCTCATCCCGAGAGGGACAGCTACGACAAGGAGACCATCCAGGTAGCCAACGGTCCCAAGAACGGCGATGAGACCGAAGACCTGGTCAACGTGGCCAAGAGAATTATAGCGAGTATTGCCGAGAAGCGCGAGGTCCCCAACCAGACCAACTACACCCGCAACGGCAACTGGATCGCTTTCTCGACCGACCGTGCCACCATCGTCATCTCCCGCGTGCTCGCCCAGTACAAGGCTGACGGCAAGCTCCCCGAGAGCGTGGATGCAGGCTACAAGGGCGCTTCCAACACCCTGAAGGCTTTCGCACAGCAGCTCGTCACCTATCTCGACGTGTGGGAGAAAACCGTGGGTACCGTCGATGCCGACGGTTCGCACTGTACCGCCAACAACACCGCCTGGAAGAACGTCCACTTCATTCCTATCGAGTATTCCGGCGGCTATAAGGACGGCGAGATGTACGATGAGGCCAAGTTCCCCATCCACCACATCACCGTGGACGGCGTCGAATACAACGCCGCACAGTGCTGGAGCATTGCTGCCCAGGGTATTATGGATCTCGTGACCAAGGAAGGCTCTTCCTTGCTCCAGCCTACCCGCAATCCCTTCGTGCATACTATGGCCAACGGTGCGTCCCTCAACGAGACTATGCCTGCTCCTGCAGACTACGCTACCGTGACCGGCTTCAACGCCTATCCTTGGTATGAGAATACCAACGACGGTCCCATCATCAACTTCTCCGAGACCCTGCCTTGTACGGTCGAGTTCCTCGCACACGAACTTGGCTGGTACCTGACCCGCTGCACCCAGTTCGACACTCCTGCAATCGGTAACTTCCAGCAGTTCGGCAAGGGCGAAAGCGTGATCAACTTCGGCGACTACAGCGGCACCATTTCCGCTATGCGTACATTCCTCATTATGATCCGCTTCTATGACTACCTGCTCAAGAACGACATCACCGAGAATGTATGGGACGCCACCAAGGACGTACACCTCAACTACGACCTCTACGGCGTGGCTATGCCCGACATCGAAGTAAAGACCAAGAAGCTTGATTTCGACTGCACGGAGCAGACCAAGGAAGCCACTTTCACTGCAAAGAAGGCTTGGACCGCAACCGCATCCGAGAACTGGATTACCGTTGAGCCCGCTTCCGGAGCGGCCGGAGACATCACCCTTAAGATCACTGTCGCCGCCAACCAGGGCGACGCCCGTGAAGGCAAGGTGATCGTGAAGGGCGGCAATGTGACCGACGGCATTGAAATAGCCATCAACCAGGTTAAATATACCGCGCCCAGCGAGGCTACCATTAAAGACTTCGCTCAGGAGTATGTGAAGATTATCAATGTATGGGCTTCACACGTCGGCAATATCAACCGTCTCTCCAACTGGGAGATAGCCAAAGATACCGATGAAGATGTAGTAGAGAATGTGCACTATGTGCCTAATGACTACACCATTGTCGTGGGAGGCAAGACTTACAATACTGCCGATATGCTTGAGACAGCTCTCCGCAGCTATCTGCTTCTCCGCGGCTGGGACGGCAACGAGACCGAGAAGAACGGCTTCGGCAACATCCCTAAGTATAATCCTGTCACAATGAGCGCAACGGTTCCCAATACGCACGGGTACACTTGGGGCAAACCTCTCATCGAGAGCAGCAACGGCGGCCCTCTTGTGAAACTCGAAGGCGAAAAGGAAATCCATTGCCAGGTTGATCCTGTCATCCTTGACAACTGGGCCCAGAGGTCTGTGAATTTCCAGCACGGAAAGGATATCACCAATTTCTGCACCTATCCCCGCGCCGACCACAACATCACCAATTACAAGGGATGCTTCAGTTCCGGACGTGCTCTTCTGACATACGCATACTTCTTCAAGTATATGCTCGACAACAATCTTGAGAAGGCCGACGGTATTGCCGCTGACGTGGTGATCCGCTCCGAACTCTTCGGCAACGAAGAGGGAAGCCAAGCTGAGATGCCTGTCACGATCAAGGACTTCGCCAAGGAGTATGTTAAGATTCTGGATATTTGGGAGAAGACCACCGGTACCATCGATTATGTGAAGAAGAGCGATACCGAGAGCATCGACGCTGCTTCCCAGACTCTCGTGGAGAACGCACACTATGTGCCTATGGCTACGACCATCACCGTTGGCGGCAAGACTTACAACACCGCCGATATGCTTGAGACAGCTCTCCGCAGCTTCCTGCTTCTCCGCGGCTATGACGGCAACGAGACCGAGAAGAACGGCTTCGGCAACATCCCCAAGTATAATCCTCTCCCTATGAGCGCCCCAGTTCCCGAGACCCACAATTATTACTTCGGAAACTATCCTTACGCAGAGCCTTCCAACGGCGGATATCTTTGCAAGGTCGATGGCGATAAGGAAATCTACCGTCAGGTCGAGGTCCGCATCCTGGACAACTGGGCTCAGAGGTCCGTCAACTTCCAGCACGGCCAGTCCATCACCAATATGTGCACCTATCCCCGCGCCGACCACAACATCACCGACTACAAGGGATGCTTCAGCGCGATGCGCGCCCTGATTACCTACGCCCACTTCTTCAAGTATATGCTTGACAACAATCTTGAGAAGGCTGACGGTATAGAAGGCAGCCAGATCATCCGTTCCGAGCTCTTCGGCGTGGAGGCTGCACCGGAGCCCGCAAAGGCCACCATCAAGGACTTCGCCAAGGAGTACGTGAAGATCCTGGACATCTGGGAGAAGACCACCGGCACCGTGGACTATGTGATGAAGAGCGATGCCGAGACCCACGATCCCGCTTCCCAGTCCCTCGTCGAGAACGCACACTATGTGCCTATGGCTACGACCATCACCGTTGGCGGCAAGACCTACAACACCGCCGATATGCTCGAGCTTGCACTCCGCAGCTACCTGCTCCTCCGCGGCTACGACGGCAACGAGACCGAGAAGAACGGCTTCGGCAACATTCCTCAGGTGAGTCCTGTCAGTATGAGCGCCGATCTCCCCGAGACCCACAAGTACTATTATGGCAACTATCCTTACGCAGAGCCTTCCAACGGAGGCTATCTCCGCAAGCTTGATGGCGAGAAGGAAATCTTCCATAAGGTAGAAATCCGCATCCTGGACAACTGGGCCCAGAGGTCCGTCAACTTCCAGCACGGCCAGGCAATCACCAATATGTGCACCTATCCCCGCGCCGACCACAGCATCACCGACTACAAGGGATGCTTCAGCGCGATGCGCGCCCTGATTACCTACGCCCACTTCTTCAAGTATATGCTTGACAACAATCTTGAGAAGGCCAGTGTCAGTGATCTGGGAGCAAACGTGGAAATCCGTTCCGAACTCTTCGGTGTGGAATAAGATTTACTTTTGGCAAAGGGGGCCTGACCGCCCCCTTTGCTCCCAAATACCTATTGATTATGAAGAAGTTTGCATTTATCATTTTGGCTTGTACGGCCCTGCTTTTCGGGGCCTGCGCCTGCCAGCAGGGAAGCAAGCCTGCCGACACCGATGAACAGGAGCAGGTTCCTACCGAATTTACGGCTAAAGAGTACAACGGATTCTTCGTGGAAGAACTAGCCAAGGCTTATGAGACTTTCGTCGAGACCGACCTGCTCCCCGCTTCCGTCAACGTGGAGGGCATTCTTTACGGCAAGGGCCAGTATATGGCTGCCGCCTGCCTTCTGCTGAAGCGCATCCAGGAAGATCCCGAGCACTGGGAGGACGAGGAAGTTGACGTGCCCTTGCGTATGACCTGGGGCGGCAACGAGCAGAACAATACCTTCGAGCAGGACACCATCTCGCTGGAAGCCCTGACCTGGGCCGCGGATAAGGCTTATGCCTACGGCGTCAAGCACGGCTCGATGCCCAACTACGTGTCATTCGGCACCATCAGCTGCCCCGGCTTCGCGAAAGACAGCACATTCACCTATACCTACGACACCCCGTTCAAGGACGGCGTCAAGTATATAGGCAACTTCATCTCACGCGACTACGGTGCGGCCCTCTGCCGTGCGTTCTACTACTACAAGCACAACCTGAAGTTCCCCGAGAAGGTGTGCACCTGGGGTTCCGACTTCCTGCGCAAGACAGCCAACTGCGCCATCGACGACCCCGTGGTCATTGCGGCCAAGGACGCCGCCCTCGCGAAACTTCCTGAGGGCGCTACCGATATCCAGAAGGCAAAAGCCATTTTTGAATATGCCCGTGACGAGTGGGAGTGGGAGAACTATATGAACACCAGCAAAGGCTCGGTCAACACCATCAAGGCCAAGGGCGGCAACTGCTGCGACCTCACCCACGCCACCCTCGCGATGTGCCGCGCAGCCGGCATCCCCGCCCGTTATATGCACGGCCAGTGCTACTTCCAGTCCTCCGGCGTCATCGGCCACGTGATTCCTGAAATCTGGGCAGGCGGCAGATGGTGGGTCAGCGACCCTTCCAACAACAACGCCACCTTCGGCTTCCCGACCTGGAAGGGTATGGAGAAATTCAACGGCCGCTACAAAGAGCTTCCTTTCTGATACACTGAGATATGAAACGATTTCTTAGTTTTCTTTTCCTTGCGCTGGCCCTTGCCGCCTGCAAGCCTGCCGCTGAGCCCAATACCAACGGTATCTGGCTGTGGTCCAAGTATATGAATGATGTCGATCTGGACGAATTCGCCCGCAAGGACATCGGCAACATCATCCTGCACGAGGTGGCTTTCGAGCGCCACGGAGTGGATTCCACCCTCGCCTTCGTGAAAGAGGCGCAGAAGCGCGGGATGAAAGTGCACATCTGGTTCCAGTGCTTCTACAAGGACGGCAAGTGGATCAATCCCGTCAAGGATTCGCTCAACTGCTACGACCAGGAATACTTCGACGAGGTGATTGAGCGTGCGGTCAAGTACGTGGGCTATGGCGTGGACGGCATCCACCTGGATTACATCCGCTTCGGCGGCACCGCCCACAAGCACAATCCTTCCGAGGAAATCACAGCCACGGGCTGCGTGACCGAGTTCTGCCGCCAGATCAATGCCGCGACCAAGGCCGCGAATCCGGACATTATCCTGTCGGCCGCCCTGATGCCCGAGCCCGACAGCGAGTACTACTACGGCCAGGACCCTGCCCAGATGGGACAGTACATCGACATCCTGATGCCTATGATTTACTTCCACTGCGATTCCTACCGCTCCGGCGGCGCTCCGTGGGCCAAGATGGTCGCCGACCACTTCGCCACCAAGGGCGCTCCCGCCAAGGTGTGGGCCGGACTGACCACCTACGTGGACACGGAGACCGAGAAAGTGGTGCCTATGGATGCCGACGGAATCCTTCGCGACTGCCGTATGTTCAGGGATTCCACTATGGCCGAGGGTGTTGTGCTCTTCCGCTACGGCCTTGGTGACCTTCCCGACCTGAATGAATTGAAAACAAAATAATTTATCAATCCTATGAAAAAAACATCTTATCTCGCCCCGGAAATTGAATTTCTGGAAATGCTGACCTATTCGCTTATCGCCGCGAGCGGGGATATCGAAGACCTGGAGACAGGAGAAGAGATTCCTTGGATTTAAAATGTTTGACCTATGAAGACATTAAGAATCTTTGCGTCTGCTCTCGCAGTCCTCGCCCTTGCAGCGGGATGCTCCAAGGTAGCTGAAATCGGCGACGAGACCCCCTTTGGAAAGGGCGGCACCGTCATTACCGCCGGTTTGAATGACACCAAGACCGCCCTCCAGACGGACGGTAAGAAAGTTTATTGGGAAGCCGGTGATGCCATTGCCGTCAATGGAATCAAATCCGAGTCCCTTAAAATCGAGGCTCCCGCCGCCAAGGCGGACTTCGAATTCTCCGAGACCCTTGCAGAAGCCAAGAAGGCTGTCTATCCGGCCTCTGTCTGGCAAGCCGAGGGCTCTATCCTCCTGCCCTCCGGGCAGGGAGCAGGCACCGACGTGTCTTTCGGACAGAACGCCCTGCCGATGGTGGCTTATGCCGAATCGGGAAACAGCCTTAAATTCAAGCACATAGCGGCTGTCATCAAAGTCGGACTCACGGCCGGATCCACTTCCGCCCCAATTGAGTATGTCGAGTTCTCCGGCAACAACGGCGAGCAGGTGAGCGGTGAGTTCAGCGTGGATTATTCCTCCGGCACCATTTCTTCTCTGCCTTCATACTCGGACTCCGACAAGGCTGTCAGAGTCTCGGTGGGCAAAACCCTGGGGGCCGGACAGACCGCCGTGTTCATCGCCGTGCCTCCGGCAAACTATTCCAAAGGCTTCACGGTCAAGGTGGTCGATGCTGGCGGAGCTTCAATGATCAAGCACGCTGCCGCCATTACCCTCAAAGCCGGCACCGTGTATCCCACTCCCGTGACCGAATTCGAGGACGACGGCACCATCAAGGCATTCGCCAAGGAGTATGTCAAGATCCTGGACGAGTGGGAGAAAAATGTCGGGACAATCAAACGCACTTCCAACTGGGCTCTGGCGCAGGATGGCGACACCGATGTGGTCGAGAACGCACACTATGTGCCAAGTGACTTCACCGTTACGGTAGGCGACAAGACCTATACCACCGGCGATATGCTTGAGACCGCACTCCGCTCCTATCTGCTGCTGCGCGGCTGGGACGGCAACGCCACCAACGTGGCCGGCTGGGGCGCCTTTGCGAGCACGACTCCCGTTTCAATGGACGCGCCGGTTCCTCAGACCCACGGCTATAAGTTCGGCAGTCCTCTTATCGAGAGCAGCAACGGCGGCTATCTGTACAAGACAATCGGCGGCCTGCATTATTATGGCCAGGTGGATCCCGTGATTCTGGACAACTGGGCCCAGAGGTCAGTCAACTGGGCAATGACCCACGACAAGGTGATTACCAACCTGTGCGGCTATCCCCGTGATCCCATCACCAACTACGGCGGCTGCTTCAGTTCCGGACGCGCCCTGCTCACCTATGCATTCTTCTTCAAGTATATGCTTGACAACAACCTGGACAAGGCAGACGCACTTGGCGCCGACGTGGTCATCCGCTCCGAACTCTTCGGTCTGGAGACACAGAACAGGCCCGATATCAAGCTTACCACGACCGGGCTCTCGTTCGGCTGTGACGCCCAGACCCAGGCGGCGTCCTTTGATGCCTACACTGACTGGACTGCGACTGCATCGGACGGCTGGATTACAGTAAGTCCTTCATCCGGCAGTGCCGGCAAGATTACTGTAGATGTGAGCGTAGCGGCCAACACCGGAGCTGCCCGCGAGGGCAAGGTCACTATCAGCGGCGGCAATGTCACCGAGGGCCTCGAGATTAAAGTCAGCCAGGCAGAGTACACGGCTCCGGCTCCTGCCACTATCAAGGACTTCGCGCAGGAGTACGTTAAGATCCTGGAAATCTGGGATAATACCACCGGTACCATAGACTTGCTCAAGGGTGAGAGCTATACCGGCGGCAGCTATAATGTAGAGAATGCTCATTACATCCCTTCCACGACCACGATAACGGTGGGCGGCAAGACTTACAACACGGCCGATATGTTCGAAACAGCCATCAGGAGTTATCTTCTGGTCCGCGGCTACAACGGACTTGACCGGACCAGTGTCGGTGCCGGCTCGATAGCCGCCCTGGCTGACGGCGCTAAAAGTATGAGTGAGACGATTGTGCCTGAAACCCACGGATATATGTGGGGCGCAAGTCCATACAACGAGACATCCGGCAACGGCGGGTATTTCCGTACTACGTCCGGTACGTCACACGTTGCAAGCATAGATGTGCTCGACAATTGGGCTATGCGCGCCCTTAACTTCCAGAACGGAAAGACTATATCGAATATGTGCACCTATCCGCGCAGCCCCATAACTTCATATACCGGAAGTTTCAGCTCAATGAGGGCTCTGATTACCTACGCCTTCTTCTTCGAGTATATGCTTGACAACAATCTTGAGAAGGCCGATGGTTTGGCCGGCTCCCAGAGTATCCGTTCCGAACTTTTGGGTGTGGAATAAAACTTTTTTGGCAGCAGGGGCCCGACCGCCCCTGCTGTCCCCAATTAAAGATTGTGTTATGAAGCTGACACGGATTTTAGCATCTTTTCTTTCCGTCATCGTTTTTGTTTCCGGCTGTTCCAAGGTGCTTGAGGGAGTCGAGTCCGCTGCCGGCACCATCATCACTGCGGGGCTTGAAAGCGGCAAGACGCTCATCGACGGCAATAAAGTGTATTGGGAATCGGGAGATGCAATCTGCGTCAACGGAGTGGCGTCGCAGCCTGTTTCCGTCGCTTCTCCTGCTGCAAAAGCGGATTTCACTTTCGCTCAGACCCTTGCTGCAGAGAAGAAGGGCGTCTATCCCGCATCCATCTGGGCTTCCGAAGGCGCCGTCAGCCTCCCTGCGGAACAGACCGCGCTTCCTATGGCGGCTTATGCGGTGTCCGGGGACCATCTGACCTTCAAGGCTATAGCGGCCGTAATCAAAATTCAGATTAAAGCCGGCAGCGGTTCTCCGTCCATTGACTATGTGGAGTTCTCCGGCCTCGGCGGCGAGCAGGTGAGCGGCGGATTCCAGGTCGATTACGCATCCGGGGCCCTGACGCCCTCGTCCACGGCCGCCGCGGACAAGACGGTGCGCGTGCCCGTGGGCAAGACCCTTGGCGCCGAGGCGGTTACGGTGTACGTCGCCGTGCCCCCGGGGAATTACTCCAAAGGCTTTTCCGTCAAGATAGTTGACACAGGCGGCCTCTCTATGGTTAAGAAGTCCGGCGCCGTGACGCTTGCCGCCGGCACGGTGTATCCTACGCCGGTCTTCGCTTACGAAGGCATCGCTACCATTAAGGCATTTGCGCAGGAATACGTCAAAATCCTGGATCTCTGGGCCGCTACCGTCGGTACCATCGACCTGCTCAAGGGCGAGAACTACTCCGGCGGCGACTGGAACGTGCCCGGAGCGCACTACGTACCTTCCACCACCACGATAAAGGTGGGTGGAAAGACCTACAACACCGCCGATATGCTTGAGACCGCCCTGCGCAGCTATCTGCTGATCCGCGGTTACGACGGACTCGACCGCACCCACTACGGACCCGGCTCCATCCCGGCCCTCGCGGGCGGCGCGCAGTCGATGGGCGAGACTCCCGTCCCAGAGACCCACGGCTACTACTGGGGTGCGAATCCCTACAACGAGGCCCCCGGCAACGGCGGCTATTTCCGCACCACGGAAGGCGTCTCGCACGTGGTCGGGACCGATGTGCTGGACAACTGGGCGCAGCGCTCGCTCAACTTCCAGAGCGGCCAGGCAATCACCAATATGTGCACCTATCCCAGGGCCCCGATTACCGCATACACCGGCAGTTTCTGCTCGATGCGGGCGTTGCTCACCTATGCCTTCTTCTTCAAGTATATGCTGGATGGCGGCTTCGAGAAGGGTACGGAAGTGCCGGACGATGCCATCATCCGCTGCGAACTGTTCCAGTCCGGGCGCGTGTCCGACAAGGACTCCAATACCGGCATCTGGCTCTGGTCGCAGTATATGAATTCCGTCAACCTCGACGTGCTCGCGGGCAACAACATCCAGAACATCTTCCTGCACGAGGTGGCGTTTACCAGCCACGGCCTCTCATCGACCCAGGCGTTCATCAAGTCGGCGCACGCCCAGGGCCTGAAGGTGCACATCTGGCTCCAGTGCTTCTACAGTGGCGGCAGCTGGGTCAATCCAGTCGATGACGAGAACAACCGCTACGACCAGGAATACTTCGACGAAGTCATCGGCAGGGCCGTCAAATACGTCGGCTACGGCGTGGACGGCATCCACCTGGACTACATCCGTTTCGGAGGCACGGCCTACAAGCACAACCCCTCCGCAGAAATCACCGCCACGGGCTGCGTCACGGAGTTCTGCCGCCAGATCAGTGCCGCGACCAAGGCCGCGAATCCGGATATCATCCTGTCTGCCGCGCTGATGCCGGAGCCCGACAGTGAATACTACTATGGCCAGAATCCTGCCCAGATGGGAAAATATATGGACATCCTGATTCCGATGATTTATTTCCGTACCGGCGGCTATCGCAGCGGCGGGCAGGCCTGGGCGGTCAACGTGGCAAACCACTTTGCGACCAAGGGCGCCCCGGCGCAGGTCTGGGCTGGCCTCACCACCTACGAAGATACGGACAGCGCAAGCACGGTGCCTATGAGCGATTCCAAAATTCGCAGCGACTGCTCCCTCTTCGCCGGCACGAAGGCTACTGGCGTGGTGCTGTTCCGCTACGGGCTCGGAGGAGTGCCGGACCTTAACGGTATGTTTGAAAACTAACAACTTATAAATATGATACTTATAGCAGACAGCGGAGCTTCTAAGACCGAATGGGCTTGTGTGAGCAAGGACGGTCGGACCCGCATAGGATTCTTTACTCAGGGATATAACCCCAACTATATTACCGGTCCCCAGATAGTCGAGGACATCAAGTCCAGCCTGCCCGAGGGCTTTCCCGTGGATGAAGTCAGCGAGATTTACTTTTACGGTGCCGGCGTGACCCCTCTCCAGTATCCCTTTATGGAGGAGACGCTGCTGAAGGTCTTCACCAAGGCGGGGAAGGTATTTATCGCTATGGACACCCTGGCTTCCTGCCGCGCGCTTCTGCAGACCGAGCCCGGCTTCGCCGCGATTCTCGGCACTGGCGCCAACAGCTGCCTCTACGACGGCTGCAACGAGGGCCTGAACGTGGACAGCTGCGGTTTCATCCTCGGAGACGAAGGCAGCGGGGCCAATCTGGGCAAGCGTATGATTACTGACTACATACGCCGCAATATGCCGCCGAAAGTATATGAACTCGTGGGTAAGGAACTGGGCCATAACAACGATGAGCTGCTGGATATAATATACACCAAGCCTTTCCCCAACCGCTTCTGCGCCCAGTATGCCAAGTTCATCGCCGCAAATCTGGATTTCGACCCCTATTTCCCGGACCTCGTCACCGACGCCTTCCGGCAGTTCTTTAAGCTCATAGTTACCCATTATCCTGACTATCAGACTTATACCTTCAACGCCGTGGGCTCGGTGGCCTATTACTTCAGGCCCCTTCTGCAGAAGGTCGTCGAAGAATTCGGTATGCGTATGGGCAATATCCTTCAGGCCCCTATGGAAGGACTTATCAAATATCATCTGAACAATTAACGATGTTATTCCGGTTGTATAGGGGTTGCTGTTGCTTTATTGCAGGACTGCTCGCTTTGGTGTCCTGTAATGAACCTCTCGGGTATGGCGTGTTTATGGATTTTTTTCCGCAGACCTGCGAGTCTATTGCCGTGAGGGGAGTCTTTACGGATGAACTTGCGTGTTGCGTAATTATAAAAGGCAAGGAAATGCCCCACGATCCGGAGGTGGAAGCTTTGGCCAGCGATTGGTTTTATCAGGTTCACCCCGGTTTTATATCTACTCCGGGGGGATCGGCTTCAGCCCCGCTTCGTTATACCTTAAACCTTTGTACCGGAATAAGAGTTATAAATGACGGAAAAGATCTTTCTGCTCTTTTCTCAGTTCGAATGACTGAAGACAGTATGTGCTGGCTTAGTAAAGATAAGCAGATAATCAATGTGCCCGTGCAGGGTATAACTGTTTCCGATTTCCTTGAGTTTAATCCATTGACCCCGGCCGAATTTGAACTTTTTTCTGACTCGTTGCCAAAAGAAGAAATGGAAGGCCGAACTTTCACGATAGAGTTGGAGATTGACGGTGCCGAAACACTCTCATCTCAGTGGATTTATGAGTCTTTTAACTAATAATTATTATATTGTGAAGAAATGGCGAATAAGAATTATATTGTTCCCCTGGCATTTATAGGGATGATGTTTTTTACCGTGGGGTTCGCCACGGGTATCAACGGCTATTTCGTGCCGTTCCTGGAGAATAATCTGCATCTTACTTCGGCGCAGAGCTACCTGGTCATCGCAGCCACCTTCCTGGCCTTCCTGGTGTTCAGCTTCCCCGCCTCGAGCATCATTGCCAAGATAGGCTACAAGAAGACTATGTCGCTGAGCTTCTTTATGTTTGCGATAGCCTTCGGCCTCTTTATCCCGGCGGCGCGGCTCGAGAGTTTCGCCCTCTACCTTCTCGCCTGCTTCATCAGCGGCACGGCCAATACCGTGCTCCAGGCCGCGATCAACCCCTATGTGACCATACTCGGGCCCATCGACAGTGCCGCACGCCGCATCAGCATAATGGGTATATGCAACTCCATCGCCCTTGCCCTGCCCTCCGTGTTCATCGCCGCCGTGACCCGCAAGCCCATCGAGGCCGTGGGACTCCAGGACCTCGACACGCCGCTGCTCATCATCATCGGCGTCGTGGTGCTTCTGGGCATCGTGACCATCTTCGCCCCGCTCGAGGAAATCAAGGCGCAGGGCGAAGAGAACGAGGAGGACTGCCCCTACGCCGCCGGCAAGAAGAGCATCTGGGAGTTCCCGCACCTGGTGCTCGGCGCCCTGGCGCTCTTTGTCTATGTGGGCGTGGAGAACCTGGCGCTGCTGACCGTGCTCGACTATGCCCAGGGCCTCGGCCTTCCCAACCCCGAGAGCTACACCATCTGGCCCGGCATAGGAATGGCCGCGGGCTACGTAATAGGCATCCTGTGCATTCCCAAGTTCATTTCCCAGGTGAAGGCGCTCCGCATCTGCACCTGGCTGGCCGTGGTGGATTCGCTGCTCATCGTGCTGACGCCTCCGCAGGTCTCCGTGTGGTGCGTGGCTCTGCTCAGCTTCGCCTGCTCGCTGATGTATCCCGCTATCTGGCCGCTTGCCATCGTGGACCTCGGCAAGTTCACGAAGAAAGGCTCATCGCTGCTGGTGGCTTCCATCGGCGGCGGCGCCCTCATCCCGCTGCTCTTCGGCGCGATGAAGGACTGGGTGGGGAATCAGAACGCCTACTGGATATGCCTGCCGTTCTACCTGCTTATTATGTTCTACGCCTACTGGGGCTATAAAATCCGCAAATGAGACGCATCGGAGCCATACTTGCAGGATTCCTGCTGTTTATGGGCGGCGAAGCCCTCGCCTGCACGACCGCTATCGTGTCGGCGGGCGCGAGCGCGTCCGGGCGTCCTATGCTCTGGAAGCAGCGTGACGCTTCCGACCCGTACAACCGCATCGTCCACATAAGCGAGGGCGTGGAAATACCCTACACGGCCCTGTTTCCCACGCGGGACAGCCTCTGTACCCTTGCTTACGCCGGGCTCAACGCCGCGGGCTTTGCCATCGTCAACAACCTTTCCTACAACCTTCGCCCCGATTCCCTGGGATTCGACACCAAGGCGGGCCCTCTGATGGCGCGTGCCCTCGGATGCTGCCGCACGGTGGACGATTTCGAGCGCCTGCTGCAGGAAATGCCCCGGCCGATGCTGCTCAGCACCAACTTCGCGCTGATCGACGCCGAAGGCGGAGCGGCTTATTTCGAGGTCTCTGACAGCAGCTGGACGCGCTTCGACGTCTCCCCCGGCGGATATCTCTACCGCACCAATTACTCGCTCACGGGCGAGGAGGGCCGGGGTAAGGGCTTCGAGCGCTTCCGCACCATAGGCGGCCTGATGGAAGGGCGGAAGACTTTCACTCCGGAGTTCTTCTTCACTGCCGGAAGGACCTTCTACAAAGACGGTACCGACGGCCTCCGCGCCACCCGCAGCGGCCTGCTGGAGGAGCACGACTTCATCCCGCGCAGCACCACCACGGCCTGCGTAGTCATCGAAGGGCCCGCCCCCGGCGAGCCGCTGGACTCCGGAATGATGTGGTGCGCACCGGGCTACACTCCCTGCTGCTATGCCGTCCCCGTGTGGGTGGCGGCGGGTTCCCGTATCCCGGAATGCCTTACCGGGCGTGCCGAAGCCAACCGCCTTGCCGTGGCCCTGTACCTCAGCGTGCACTCCGATGAGTCGGAAGTCAAGATGGTCGATGCCCGGGCTCTGCGCCGCATTGAGCGCAAGGTCCGCTGCGCCGAAAGGCGGGAGATGCGCAAGGGGCGCTGCCTCACCCGCAAGATGCGCCGCTCCGGCTTTGACGCTGAGGCGGTGGATAAGTACAACAGCGGCGCTGACCGGCGCTTTGTCAAATACAAAAACCGTTTCTCGCTATGACATTTACGCCTTGGACCCTTCTTATTGATGTGGGTATTGTCTCACTCTTGCTGCTGCTTGGAAAGCTGCTGCGGTCCAAGGTGCGCCTTATCCAGAAGTTCTTTATCCCGCCGAGCCTCCTGGCGGGCCAGACCGCTCTGCTGCTCGGCCCCGAGGTATTGGGATGGCTCCCGCTCTCTGACAACCTCGGCACCTATGCCGGAATTCTTATCGCGCTGGTGTTCAGTTGCTTACCTCTCACTTCTGCTGGCGGACGCCGCTCCGACGGTACTTCCCGCATCGGCCGTATGTGGGCTTACTCGCAGGCCGGACTGCTGCTGCAGTGGGCTTTCGGCGGCGCGCTCGGATTGTGGGTGCTCAGCCGCATCTGGCCCGTCCACGAGTCCTTCGGTCTTTCGATGCCGGCTGGATTCTGCGGCGGCCACGGCACTGCTGCGGCTATCGGTGAGTCATTCGCCTCGTACGGCGTCGAGGAGATGCAGTCGCTGGCTATGACGGCCGCCACCGTGGGCATCATAGCTTCCGTGGTCATCGGTATGTGGCTGATTTCCTGGGGAGCCGCAAGAGGCAAGACCCAGTATATCTGCGCTTTCGAAAAGCTCTCCCCGGAGCTCCGTACCGGTATCCTGCCGCCTGACAAGAGGGTCAGTATGGGCAAGGCGTCTTTCTCCGCCATCTCCCTGGACTCGATGACTTTCAACTTCGCCGTGGTGGCGATGATTGCCCTGGGCGGCTACGGGCTTGCCAAGCTGATTTCGCTCATCTGGCCCGCGCTGATGCTGCCCGTGTTCAGCTGCGCGTTCATCGTGGGCATACTCATACGCTGGATTCTTGCCAGGGCGAAGGTCGAAGAACACATCTCCAAGCCAATCATAGGGCACCTCAGCGGTGCGTTCACCGATTACCTCGTGGCCTTCGGCGTGGCTTCGATCAAGCTTCAGATTGTCGGCAAGTTCGTCGTGCCCCTGCTGGTGCTGCTGGCCGCCGGCCTGGTGGTCACGCTGTTCTATGTGTTCTGGGTGGGGAATCGTATCCACAAGAGCGCGCCCTTCGAGAAATCCATCTTCACCTGGGGCTGGTTTACCGGCACGATGGCTATGGGAATCGCGCTCCTGCGCATCACGGATCCCGATTCCAAGAGCGGCTGCCTGGATGATTATGCCTTCGCATATTTGTATATCGCACCTGTGGAAATAGCCCTCGTGAGCCTGTCGCCCCTGGCTTTCTGCCACGGACTCGGCTGGCTCTTCGTGACCGTCTGCCTGATGGCGGGCGTGGCGATTCTCGGCCTTGCAGTCGCGAAGGGCTGGCTGAAGAAGCCTTCAAAGTGATTATGAAAAAGACTTTTGCAATATTTTGTGCGGCCCTGCTGATGATAGGCGCCGCTTCGCCCGGTTCCTTCGCAATAGGGAAGAAGCGGGTGAAGAATTCTCCCGCCGCCGGCCTGAGGCACATAGAGAGCAGTTTCCATCTCTACGACTCGCTGCAGAAGCGCATATGGAACTATGCCGAGACCTGCTACAAGGAAGTCCGCAGCGCGGAGCAGTGGGCTTCGTACCTGGAGGGATGCGGCTTCACGGTGGAGAGGGGAGCCGGCGGCATCCCGACTGCCTTCGTGGCAAGTTACGGGGCCGGTTCGCCGGTAATCGGCATTATGGCCGAGTATGACGCGCTTGCCGGAATGTCGCAGGACACCGTCCCTTACCGCAAGCCCCTCATCCCGGGAGCCAACGGCCACGGCTGCGGGCACAACCTGCTCGGTACTGGCTCTGTGGCGGGAGCTGTGGCGGCCTCCAAATGGCTCGCCGAAGGCCACCGGGGCACGATCAAGCTCTTCGGCTGCCCGGCCGAGGAAGGCGGTGGCGGCAAGGCCTATATGATGCGCGCCGGCGTGTTCGAGGGCCTCGACGCTATGCTCGACTGGCATCCCGACACCCGCAATACCGTCAACAGGGCTTCCGGCCTTGCCAACGTGCAGGTGGAGTTTACTTTCCGCGGGCGCTCTTCGCACGCCTCCGGGGCCCCGGAGGAGGGACGCTCCGCGCTGGATGCCGTCGAAGCGCTTGATTATATGATAAATATGATGCGTGAGCACGTGCCGCAGACGAGCCGCATCCACTATGTCATCACCGACGGGGGCAAGGCTCCAAACGTGGTGCCCGACAAGGCGAGCGTGCGCTACTATTTCCGCAGCCCGTCACGGGAAGTGGTGGGGCAGCTGTTGGAAAGGGCCCTTGACGCCGCCCGCGGCGCGGCCCTCGGCACGGGCACCACGATGGACTACGAGCTGCTCTCCGGCAACTACGAGCGCCTGCCCAACGAAGCGATGGCGGCCCTTGTGGGGCGCAGCCTCGAAGCTGTCGGCGGCATCAAGCTGGATGCACGGGAAATGGAGTTTGCCCGCGAGGTGGCCTCGCAGTCAGGGGTGGACGCTTCGCTGATAGACCGCCTGGGAGTGGTCGTGCCGCCGGCGGATGAGGGCTACGAAGCATACGTGTCCAGCGACGTAGGAAACGTGACCTGGGCGGTGCCTACGGGCAGTTTCCGCTACGCCTGCTTCACTCCGGGCGGGGTAGGCCACAGCTGGCAGCAGGTCTCTAGCGCCGGCACCACGATAGGCACCAAAGGCGCCCTCGGGGCAGCCCGCGTGTTGTTCCTTTCTGCCTACGAGCTCTACCCCAAGCCCGAAGTGCTCGCTTCCGTGCGGGAGGAATTCGAGAGGCGCCGCGGTCCCGGTTTCACATTCCGGCCCCTGATGGGCAGCCGCAGGCCGCCGTTCGAGCAGCCCGCAAGCCTTGCGCCTGAAATGCCGCCCGTGCAGAGTTTCGCCCTCAAGGCACCGGCAGCCATAGAAAGCATACCTGACCAGTCCCGCAGGCTCTTGTCGGAGTCCGGCGCGGCAATGCGGGCCGACACCCTCGGCCTCGACGTGTTCCTTCCCGCCAGCGGCATCACAGACCAGGCCGGCTCGGGCCGCTGCTGGTACTTCTCTACGGCCAACGTGCTTCGCGGCGGGAGGCATTTCTCCACCGCTTATGCCTATTTCTACGATATGCTGGAGAAGGCGAACTTGTTCTTGGTAAACATCTGGGAGCACCGTAAGGAACCGCTCGACAGCCGCTTCAACGAGACCCTTCTGCGGCGTCCGACCTGGGACGGCGGGCAGTTTATGAATGCGCTGTATCTTATTGATAAATACGGTATTGTGCCCCAGGAGGCTATGCCCGATACCGAGACGTCCCTGAATTCCGGCCCGCTGCTGGCTTCGATGCGCACGCTGCTTCGCAGCTATGCCCTCCGCCTTCGCGAGTCGTCCGACCCGGAAGCGGTGCGCGCGGAGGCTCTTTCCGAAGCTTGGAAGCTGCTCTCCCGCACGCTCGGCACGCCCCCTGAGCGTTTCACCCTGGAGGGCCGCGAGTGGACTCCGCTGGAGTGGCGCGACGCCCTGGGCCTCGGGGACCTGAAGGATCGCTATGTGATTCTTATGAACGACCCCACGCGGCCGTATGGCAAAGTATATCGCGTGCAGGGCTCCAGGAGCGCTGCCGACGCTCCGGAATGGACCTTCCTCAACCTCAGCGCCGAGGACTTGGAAGTCATAGGAATGCGCTCTCTGCGCGCTTCCAGGAAGTTCTACTTCACCGTGGACACTTATAAAGACGCTCTTGCCGACGAGGGCATCTACGACACGCGCCTTGCGATTGAAGGGGCGCGCGAGGGAGAGGCCTGGCATATGAGCAAGGAGCAGCTCTTCCTCAGCCGCGACGTCTCTTCGGCCCACGCGATGGCTATGTGCGGAGTGCAGACCGGTGCCGACGGGAAGGT
>ODAI012157518.1_pt1 | contig 21000 bp, 18 predicted proteins | sample 1539321 | NCBI WGS metagenome assembly ODAI01 (sample SAMN02144231, study PRJEB22623) | gut metagenome | biome: sheep rumen | host: Ovis aries | place: New Zealand | reverse complement strand
TCACGTCGCCGTTCACGCCGTGGGTGATGCCCGCTTCGTCCAGCGCCGCCACAGCGCCCTTGGCCATGCCGTCGTTCTCGGCGTAGATGACGTTGAACTTCTCGCCGCTGTTGATCACGGATTCCACGATCTTCTTGGCTTCCGCTTCATCCCAGGTCGCGGTCTGCTGGGCAACCTTCTTCATGGTGCCCGCTTCGAACTGAGCGTCCAGCGCGCCGGTCCGGCCGATCTGCGCGTCGCTGCCCATGGCGCCCTGAATATGGATGACGTTGTATTCCTCCAGGCCCTGCTCCAGCAGCCAGTTCACAGCGGTCTCGCCTTCCTTGGCCATGTCGGAAACCACAGCGGCCTCATACAGGTCTTCGGGCACATCGATCATCCGGTCGAACAGGTAAACCTTGATGCCCGCTTCCTTGGCGGCGGTCAGGACTTCGTCCCAGCCGGTGGTCTCCGCGGCGGAAATCAGCAGCACGTCCACACCGTCGGTGATGAATCCCTGGGCGGCGGTCAGCTGTTCGTCGTTCTTCAGGCTGTAGTAGGGAGACATTTCATAGCCGTTCTCCGCGGAAAAGACCTTCTCGAAGTCCGCCACGTTCGCGGCGCGGTATCCGGATTCAGACGGCGGATTGTTGACCACGCCGACCTTGATCAGGTCATCCGCGTGGGCCAGGGCGGCCATGCTCAGGCACATCGTCAGAGCCAACACGAGAGCAAGCAGTTTCTTCATGGAAAAATTCCTCCTTCACTTTGTGAAACCTTATCCGGTTTCTTTAGGCATAATATACACCAGATCGGACAGTTTTGAAATACACAGATCTTTTTCCCCATTTCAAATTCTTTTTCATCTTTCCGTTTTTTTCTTCCCGGAAGTTGAATATTTTTTCCTTCCGGTTCGTTTTGATTCAGGGATGGTAAAAAAGCTTCCGTGTATCCTGTGCCCTCTCCCGCGCGCTCTCAGGTCTCCGTCTCCGCGGAATGCCGGTACTCTCCCGGCGTCATGCCGAAGCTCTTCTTGAAAAGGTAGCTGAAGTAGTGGGCGTCGTTGTACCCCACCTCAAAGGCGATCTGGGTGCTCTTCTTTTCCGTCTCCCGAAGCAGCTCCTTCGCCCGGTTCAGCCGCAGCCCGGTCAGGTATTCCGTAAAGGTTCTGCCGCTCTGCTGGGCAAATACGGTGGAGAAGCGGCTGTTGCTCATATTGACGGCCCGGGCCACATCCTGAAGCATCAGATTGGGCTCCATATAATGCTGGGACAGGTAGAATTTGGCTTCGTTGACCATCGACAGGCTCTTTTTTTCGCTGGGCAGCTCTCCGATCTCCCGGACGCCGATGATCATCGTCTCCCCGTTCTCCACGTTCGCCAGGCTGTGGCGGATGTGCCGTGCCGTCTGCAGGCTCTTCAGGATTTCCGAGGGCCGGTCCACGATTTCGCCGATGCTGATACGGATCTGCGTGCATCCGGACCGCTCCAGGTCCCTTGCGCTGGAGGAGGCGAAGGCATACGCCCGCTCCTCGGTGTCCCCGTCGCTGTCCCCCATCACCAGCAGCCGGGCGCCGGTTCGGCAGGGGGAGGCCGCCACGATGCCCCCGCTGCTCTCCGCCAGATCCGACAGGGTTTCATATCCCGTTTTCACCGGCGAGAAGGCCGCGTCGATCACGGCGTATTTCGCCGCCTGGATCGAGATGCCCATGTTCCGCAGCTCCCGAACCGTTTTTTCCGCGTCTGACTCCGCGGCATCCTCGTCATACAGGGAGCTCAGCAGCCGCTCCCGCAGAAAGATGCTTCCGGTCTCCACGCGCCGGCGCAGACTTTCGCTCCGTTCGCGGTTTTTCCGCTCCTCCTGCAGAAGCTGGCTGACCCGGTCCAGCGCCTGCTTCAGCTCTTCTGCGCTGATGGGCTTCAGCAGGTATTCCTTGACCCCCAGCTGAATGCCCTGCCGGGCATACTCAAATTCGTCATACCCGCTCAGAATCACGATGCCGATCCAGGGCATCTGGCTCCGCACCAGTCTGCACAGCTCCATTCCGTCCATGAACGGCATCCGGATATCCGTAATCAGAATATCCGGATTGGTGTCCCGGATCATGGGCAGGGCGATTTCTCCGTCCGGCGCCTCTCCCACCAGGCTGTAGTCGGTTTCCTCCCAGGGAAATGAGGTGCGGATTCCCTCCCGGATCACGATTTCATCATCCACCAGAAATACTTTGGTCATCTTTCACACGCTCCTTCATGGGGCAGAACCCGCTTCCCTCCGCCCGCGCTCAGGCGGAAGTCTCCTGGTCCTCCTTCATGATCTCATCTTTTGTGCGGCAGGGGACGCGGATGGTCACGCTGGTACCCTCCGGTCCGCTGTCGATTTTCAGCCCCTCCGGCTGGTTATAGTACAGGCGGATCCGCAGGTTCACATTCACCAGCCCGAACCCTCCGGTTCCGGAAGCCACTGCGGGCCTTCCTTCTGCCATCCGCTTCCGCAGGGTAGCCAGCGTCTGGGCATCCATGCCCTTTCCTGTATCCCTGACCTGGAAAACCAGCTCGTTTCCTTCCTTCCGGCCCTGAACGCGGATCATGCCTCCGCCCCGTTTGTATTTGATGCCGTGGTACAGGGCATTCTCCACCAGAGGCTGCAGCAGCAGCTTCAGGATATACAGGTCTCCAATCTCATCCGGAATATCCACCTCATAGCTCAGGATGTCCCGATATCTCGTCTGCTGGATGCTGAGGTAGCCGGAGATGTGCTTTTTCTCCTGGCTGATGGGAATCCAGTCTGCTCCGGAGCTCAGGCTGATGCGAAAAAAATCGCTCAGCGCGCTGGTCAGATGGATAACCTCCCGCTGATCTCCCGCCTCCGCCTTCCATACGATTGCGTCCAGCGTATTGTACAGGAAATGCGGGTTAATCTGCGCCTGCAGGGTCCGCAGCTCCGCCTTCTTCAGGTTCTTCGCGTCCAGCACGTTCTGGCGCATGGTCGTTTCCAGGTTGTCCGCCATGCTGTTGACCTGATCCGTCAGCTTCGCCAGCTCCACCACATCCGTCTGAGGAATGCGGGCGCCCATCTCTCCCCGGGCCAGCTGGCCTGTCACGCTCTCCAGCTCCTGGATCGGCCGGCGCACAAGCTTTTCCGTGTGCCGGCGGGCTCTTTCGCTCAGCCACAGGCCGAGGACGGCCAGCACCACCTCTCCGCCCGCGGCGTATAGCACGATCCGGTTCAGCCGGGCGCTCATCTCTGCCGCCGAATCGATCTCACGGGTAATATAGTTGTTCAGCATGCTTTCCACCAGGGCGGCCACGTCCCGGATTTCCCCCAGGATCTCCTCGTTCCGCACTACGGGAATACTCTGCCGGATGTTCTCCATGATTTCTTCCGTGTACTGACGCAGCGTATCCATCGTCCGCCCGGCCACCACCAGCTCCAGCCGATTCTCCTCCCCGGTTTCTCCGGTAATCCGCTCCATGGTTTCTTCCACTTCGTCCATCATCCGGGTTACCGGCGTATTCTCCAGAGATGTCCGTCCGCTGACCATCTCCCACACCGCGTTGGGAATCTGTTCGCCTACCACGGGTTTCAGGCGGGCAATCTCCTCTATCCGGGCAATGGATCGGTGATATCTTCCGTTATAAATCAGCATCAGCACAAGGCTGGTAATGACCGGAAAGATCAGGATCACCATCAGCGTCCGGCTCAGCTTCCCGATCCAGCCGAGAATGCTCTTCTCTCCGCTTGTCCTTCTCATCTTTCCTTCCCCGACGATGTCCTTCCCTTCCGTTTTTCCGCTGCGGATCATTCTCTCCTGCAGCCATCCCGTTCCCCGCTGTATTCCCGTCAGTACCCCCGGGGCTCAATCTGGCTCAGATCCTGTTCGTCGCTGAAAACCTTTTCCACGGGGTGTGTCTCCTTCTTCACCTGTTTCCCCGCCTTCAGCGCCAGCGCCGTCTCCATCAGCGTGGATCCCAGCATGGGCGTGCATTCCACGATGCAGTTGATCTTTCCGGCCTTCAGGATGTCGATAGCCTCCTGCCCCCCGTCAATGGAAATGATCACCATATCCTTTCCCGGTTCAAATCCGGCCTTCTCGATCTCCGGCAGGGCTCCCAGGGTCATCTCATCGTTGTGGCTGTAGATCACGTCAATTTCATCCCCGTATTTTTCCAGCAGATACCGCATGCATTCCGCGCCCCGGCTCTTCAGGAAGTCCCCGTTCACGCTCTCCAGCACCTGCATCCGCCTATCCCCGGCAATCCGGTCCATAAAGCCTGCGTGCCGCTGCCGCATGGGTGTGGAATCCTCCGTGCCGGTAATCTCCACAATATGCAGTTCATCCTTTCCCAGCCGGTCCGCCTTCCGCAGCAGGTACTCCGCGGCGCTGACCCCTTCCTGGTAGAAATCCGCTCCGATCAGGCAGACATACAAATCATCCTTTTCGCTCCTGATGGTCCGGTCCACCAGTACCACGGGGATGCCCGCCCGCCTGGCTTCCTCCAGCACGTGATCCCATCCTTCCTCCACGATCGGAGAAAAGGCGATCACATCCACCTGGTAGGCGATGAATCTCCGCAGCGCCGCAATCTGGTTTTCCTGCTTCTGATTGGCATTTTCCATCATCAGGCTGATACCGTATTCATCCGCCTTTTCCTCAATGTCCCGGGTATTCCCGATCCGCCAGCTGCTTTCGGATCCCAGCTGGCTGAATCCAAGCAGCAGCTGGGGTTCCGCGCTCTTCTGCGTGCTGTCCGTGCATCCGGTCAGCATCAGGCAGAGTCCCAGGATCACCATCAGCTTTCCAGTCTTCTTCATCGGCGCCTGCCACATCCTTTCCTGAATCAAAGTGCGCAGGGAAAGAAAGGGATCCCCTTCCCTTTGATTTCTGCTCTGTATCTCGCGGTTATTCTATCTGAAAAAAGCGCTCTGTGCAAGCAGCAAATTCCCTGTGTCCGCCTGCATTTCAGTCTCCGAAAAATCCGGCCCTCCCGGCGATGCCGGGAAGCCTGCTTCCGGCCGGGCAGCTGCCGTCTGTTCGCAATGAAAAGAACCGCTTGTCATCCCTGCATCTTTCGGGTACAATATTGTTGGTAAATATTGTATATTTTTTGTATATGCTGCATAATCCATTGACTTTTGTGGCATTGTTTTGTATATTTATACAAATTTCCTGGTCCGATTCCGGGAAGGGAGGCTTTTATGACCCAGGTTTTTATTGACGGCAGTGCCGGAACCACCGGCCTGCGGATCCGGGAGCGCCTGTCCGCCCGTTCCGATCTGTCCCTTCTGGTTCTTCCCGAAGAGCTCCGGAAGGATCCTTCCGCCCGCCGGGATGCGCTGAACAGGGCGGATGTTGTATTCCTCTGCCTGCCGGATGACGCAGCCCGGGAAGCCGCTTCCATGGTGGAGAATCCGGATACCGTTGTCATCGATACCTCCACTGCCCATCGTGTATCCCCGGACTGGATTTACGGCATGCCCGAGCTGCCGGGCCAGCGGGAGCGCATCTCCTCCGCCCGGCGGATCGCGAATCCCGGCTGTCATGCCACAGGATTCATCCTGCTGGCGGCGCCGCTGGTAGCCCGGGGGATCATTCCCGCTTCCGCTTCCCTGTCCTGTTTTTCCCTCACCGGCTATTCCGGCGGCGGAAAAAAGATGATCGCGGAATATGAGGCGGCGGAGAGGGATCCCCTGCTGGATGCCCCGCGCATGTACGGTCTTTCCCAGCAGCATAAGCATCTGCCGGAAATGCGGAAATATGCCGGTCTGGAATCTGATCCTGTCTTCTGCCCCATCGTCGCCCCCTATTACGCGGGCATGGAGGTCGTGCTTCCTCTGTCCGGGGAAATATGCTCCGCCTCCCTGCAGGACCTGCTGGAAATATATGCAGCGTTTTATGCACCCGCCCCGGGTATGGATTCCTCCCGGGTCCCGGTGCGCGTTACCGACGCCGCGGAGGGGGGATTCCTCTCCGCCGGATTCCATGCCGGACGGGACGATCTGTCCATCGGCGTATTCGGTGCCGAAGGCCGGCTCACAGCGGTCGCCCGCTTCGACAATCTGGGCAAGGGCGCTTCCGGCGCCGCCATTCAGAATATGAATCTGGCCCTGGGGCTGGATGAAACGACAGGGCTGGTGATCTGATTCCATGCTGACGCTTTCTCCCATGTCCATCAACGATTATGACGAGGTCCATGCGCTCTGGATGACCATCCGGGGCTTCGGCATCCGGGCGCTGGACGATTCCCGGGCCGAGATTGCCCGCTTTCTGCTCCGCAATCCCACCACCAGCGTGGTAGCCCGGGTGGACGGGGTGCTGGCCGGCTCCATTCTCTGCGGGTCAGACGGCCGCCAGGGCTATCTGTATCATGTCTGCGTCCGCTCGGAGTTCCGCCGCCAGGGCATCGGCACCCGGATGGTGGATTTCTGCATGCGCCGTCTCCGGGATGAGGGCATCAACCGGGTCGCCCTCATTGCCTTTCCGAAAAATGACATCGGCAACGCTTTCTGGAAGACCATTGGCTGGCGCCAGTCGGACGCGAATTATTATGAGTTTACCCTGAATGAAAGGAATATTACCCGCTTTATCGGGGATCTGCAGGAGGAACACACATGAGCATTCGGATCATTGAGGGCGGCGTCACCGCCGCAAGAGGGTTTCAGGCCGCCAGCTGCGATGCCGGCATCAAGTACCGCTCCCGGCCGGATATGGCCATGATTTTCAGCGACTCCCCCTGCGTTTTCGCCGGCACCTTCACCTCCAATGTGGTCAAGGCCGCGCCCGTACTGTGGGATCGGGATCTGCTGCGCTCCGGCGCCCCCGTCCAGGCAGTGGTCATCAACGCGGGCATTGCCAATGCCGCCACCGGGGAAACCGGGCTTCGCCTCTGCCGCGAATCCGCGGAATGCGCAGCCCGGGATCTGGGAATTGATCCCTCCGCTGTGCTGCTTGGTTCCACCGGCGTCATCGGGCCGAACCTTCCCATGGATCGGCTCTCCGCCGGCATCCATCGGCTCTCCTCTTCCCTCTCCTCCTCTCTGGAGGCGGGTACCGCGGCCAGTCGGGCCATCATGACCACGGATACCGTAAACAAGGAGTTCGCCGTTGCCTTCGATCTGCCTGCCGCCGGCGGCAGCGGCACGGTGACGGTGCATCTCGGGGGCATGAGCAAGGGCTCCGGCATGATTCATCCCAATATGTCCACCATGCTGGCCTATCTGACCACCGACTGCGCCATCAGCCGGGAGATGCTCCAGCGCCTGACCTCCGCGGCCGTGCAGGATACCTTCAATATGATTACGGTGGACGGAGATACCAGCACCAATGACCCCCTGCTGGTACTGGCCGGCGGTGAGGCCGGCAACGAGCCCATCACGGTGGAAGGTGAAGCCTCCGCCCTGTTCGGGGAAGCCCTGGAAGCCGTCTGCCGCCATCTGGCCATCCGCATGGCCGGAGACGGCGAGGGCGCCTCCCACCTGATCGAGACCCGGGTGCTGGGCGCTGACACGAAGGAGCATGCCCGCCTGCTGGCGAAATCCGTGGTCGGCTCCAGTCTGGTCAAGGCCATGGTCTTCGGCAGGGACGCCAACTGCGGACGCATTCTCTGCGCCCTGGGCTATGCCGGAGTGGATTTCGATCCCGCGGCCATTGAGGTTTTCATGGAGGACAGCCGGAATCAGGTATGCTTCTACCGGGAGGGTCATGTGCTCGATTTTGATGAGGAAAAGGCGCTTGCCATTCTCTCAGGCCCGGAGGTCCGCTTCGTCTGCGACATGAAGATGGGCTCCGGGGAAGCCACTGCCTGGGGCTGTGACCTGACCTATGACTATGTGAAGATCAACGGGGATTACCGGACCTGAAGGAGGCAAAGCAGATGCAGCAGTTTACCAACGCGGAGCGGGCGGAGGTCCTGACCCAGGCGCTGCCCTATATCAAGCGGTATACCGGCCAGATCGTCGTCATCAAATACGGCGGCAACGCCATGATCAACGAGCAGCTGAAGCAGCAGGTCATGGAGGATATGGTTCTCCTCTGGCTGATCGGCATCAAGGTGGTTCTGGTTCACGGCGGCGGGCCGGAGATCAATGATCTCATGTCCCGCCTGGGCAAGCAGCCCGTCTTCGTGGACGGGCTTCGGGTCACGGATCGGGAAACCGTGGATATCGTCCAGATGGTGCTGGCCGGCAAGGTCAACAAAACCCTGGTCAACCTGCTGGAGATGAACGGCGGCAAGGCCCTTGGCATCTCCGGGATGGACGGACGGCTCATTGAAGCCAAGATCCGCGACGAGCGTCTGGGTTATGTGGGGGATATCACCCATATTCATGTCAAACCCGTCCTGGATCTGCTGGAGCGTGGATATATTCCTGTCATCTCCACCATCGGCTGCGACCGTCAGGGCAATGCATACAATATCAACGGAGATACCGCCGCCGCCCGGATCGCAGGCGCCCTGCAGGCCCGGCGGCTCATCCTCATGACAGATATTGACGGCATTCTCCGGGATCGCAATGATCCCTCATCCCTGATTCCCGAGCTGACCCTGTCCGAAGCGGAAAACCTTATCTCCTCCGGCGCAGTTTCCGGCGGCATGATTCCAAAGGTAAACTTCTGCATCGACGCAATCCACTCCGGAGTGCAGAACGTGGTCATTCTGGATGGCCGTGTCCCCCACGCCATTCTGATGGAACTGCTGACCAACGAGGGCGCCGGCACCTGGATCAGGCCTGATCTGGCCTGACGCGCCGCCCTTTCCTTTCTCTCTTTATCCGACAGCAATCCTTATGGAGGCATGCACATGACCATTCAGGAACTGGATCAGGCCTACGTGGCCCATACCTACAGCCGTTTTCCCGTCGAAATCGTTTCCGGCCGGGGCTCCCTGTGCCGGGATTCCGCGGGAAAGGAATATATCGATCTGGGCACCGGCATCGCGGTCAACACCTTCGGTTATGCCGATGAAGCCTGGCAGCAGGCGGTCGCCTCCCAGGCCGCCCGGCTCCAGCACACCTCAAATCTTTATTACTCCGAGCCCTGCGCCCGTCTGGCGGAGATGCTCTGCCGGCGCACCGGCATGGCCCGTGTCTTCTTCAGCAATTCCGGCGCCGAGGCTAACGAGTGCGCCATCAAAGCCGCCCGCAAATGGGCGTCCGAAAATCTGGGGCCGGAGCACTTCACAATCGTCACCCTGCGGAACAGCTTTCACGGCCGCACCCTGACGACGCTGGCCGCCACGGGCCAGGACCGCTTTCACGCCCTCTTCCAGCCCCTGACCCCGGGCTTCATTCATGTGGAAGCCGGAAACATTCCCCAGCTGGAGCAGGCCTTTGCGGAGCATAAGGTGGCCGCCCTGCTGGTGGAGTGCGTCCAGGGCGAGGGCGGCGTTCTTCCCCTGTCCCCCGACTATGCCCGGGCTGCGGAAAAAATTGTCCGGGATCACGGAGCCCTGCTCCTGGTGGACGAAGTGCAGACAGGAAACGGCCGTACAGGCTCCCTCTATGCCTGGCAGCATTACGGCCTGGCTCCCGATGCGTTCAGCACCGCCAAGGGGCTGGCCGGCGGGCTGCCGCTGGGCGCTACCGTTCTCTCCGATAAGCTCCGGGACATCTTTGCCCCGGGAGATCACGGCTCCACCTTCGGGGGAAATCCGGTCTGCTGCGCCGCGGCCCTCAGCATCCTGTCCCGCCTGGACGACAGCCTTCTGGCCGAAGTCCGGGAAAAAGGCGCATACCTTATGTCCGCCCTTTCCGCCCTGCCCGGCGTGGAGGAGGTTTCCGGCCTGGGCCTGATGCTCGGCGTCCGCACCGCCGCGCCCGCCGGCCGGGTCGTGGCCGCCTGCATGGATCGGGGGCTGCTCTGCCTGACAGCAAAGGACAGGGTCCGGCTCCTTCCCGCCCTCAATATTCCCATGTCCCTGCTGGAGAAAGCGACGGAGATTTTCCGGGAAGCGCTGGTCTCCCTTTCGGAATAAGGGATCGGTTCAGTCCGTCAGGACGCCCCGCGGTATTCGCGGGCGTCCTTTTTATTGCCGGCTCTTGCAATTCTCCGCCGGGACCCGGCTCTCCCGAAAGCGGCAAAAAGGCCTCAGCGCACTGCACGCTGAGACCTCGTTGTATGCGGTCCGGCCTTCCCTGCGGAAAGGGGCGCCGATGATTTATTCTTCCACGATATGCTGGGTGAGTCCGTTGATGTAGATCGGTGTCAGCTCTGCCTGAATCAGAGGGCGTGCGTAGGCCACGAACTCGGGCAGCATGTCCGTCCGGGCTTCATTGATCCATTCCGTGGGCACCTTTTTCTCATAGTTTGCCACCGCGTTGATATCCACGAGCTCGGTCGTGCTCTGGTAAGGGTCATTGGATATACGCTTCAGGGCGACCATCTTCCCGGTTTCCCCTTCGAAGGCCGCCTTGGCCGCGGCGCCGCCCACCTGGAAGGCTTCCGTAATATCTGTCCGGCTGGCCAGATGCGCTCCGCAGCGCTGCAGGATGGACAGCTCCACCGCGCGGGTGCGGGTGGGCAGATTGCGCGCCACCAGGTTCGACAGGTACCGGGCCGTGCCGGTCAGGTTGATGTGGCCGAAGGCGTCCCGGGTCCGATGATCGTCGCTCAGCTCGCAGACAAAGCGTCCGTCCGGCAGTTTGACACCCTCGGAAACCGCAATCACCACGCTGGCCCGTTCCTTCTGCATCCTTTCCACCTTGGCCAGGAAACGATCCGTGTGGAAGGGCAGCTCCGGCAGGCAGATCAGATCCACCCCCTCGCAGTCCTCTCCCCGGGCCAGGGCAGCGGCGGCGGTAAGCCATCCGGCGTTGCGCCCCATGACCTCCACGATGGTTACAAAGTTGGTTCCGTACACCGTGGCGTCCCGGATGATTTCCTTCATGACGACGCCGATATACTTCGCGGCGGAGCCGTATCCGGGGGTGTGATCCGTCAGCATCAGGTCATTGTCAATGGTCTTGGGAACGCCCATGAACCGGATGGAGGACCCGATTTGCTTTCCGTACCGGGCCAGTTTGTTGATGGTGTCCATGCTGTCGTTGCCGCCGATGTAGAAGAACCACTGCACGTCCAGCTTTTTCAGGATGGCAAACAGCTTTTCATATATTTCCCCGTTCTCTTCCGGGTCAGGAAGCTTATAGCGGCAGCTGCCCAGGAAGGAGGAAGGAGTCCGTTTGAGCAGCTCAATATCCAGGAAGGATTTCAGCCTCTCCGACAGGTCACAGACCTTTTCTTCCAGCAGCCCCTGAATCCCGTGAAGCATGCCGTACACATGCTGTGCCCCCCGCATCTGGCAGGCCTGAAAAACGCCCGCCAGGCTGGCATTGATGACAGAAGTAGGTCCTCCGCTCTGTCCCACAATCGCGTTTGCCATGATGACCCTCCCCTTTTTATGTAATGATGAAAAGGCCGCGGTCCTGTGCCGTTCTCTTTGCAGTATATCCGATTTGGTAACTTCTTTCAAGTAAGAAACCGGATACTTCTTGATTGCCGCCCTGTTTTCGGGTATAATTTCCATGTGGTTTCTTGAGCTGAGGAGGGGCAGCCTTTGATCGGCTTTCCGGAGCTGGTCTGCCGGGGGAATCCTGAAAGGAGAATTGCATTGAGGACTGGAAGTTTTTCCATCTGGGAGTGCCTGCTTGGCGTGCACTATACTACCCTTTTTCTGGCCGTTCTCTTTGGGCTCAAGCTCCACGCGCAGAAAAAATTCCGGGATGCGGATCTCCGTTTCTACTGGGCCACGCTGATCTGCTGCTTCCTGCTGGTGGTTGAGGATGTGCTGGAAACCTGGTCCTCATACGATCCGGCCCTTCGCTTCTGGCGCATTCTCTTCTCCGTCACAGGCTATATCCTGCGTCCCACAGCCGGGGTCTGCATGCTGCTGCTCGTCTATCCGCCGGAGCGCCGCACCTGGAAGCTGTGGATTCTCTGGTTTCTCAATGCCGCTGTGAACCTGACCGCCTTCTTCTCACCCCTGGCCTTCACCTATGACGCGGAGTATGCATTTGTCCGCGGGCCCCTGGGGTATGTGGTCTTCATCGTTTCCTTCCTGTATTTGCTGATGATTCTGTACACGGTGTGGAACCGGTTTTACGAGCGGAAGCCCGCGGAGAGATGGATTCTGATCATGTGTGTGGTCGGGTGTATGGGCGCGGCTCTGGTAGATGCCTTCTTCGGCCGGGTTCATCTGAATGAGGCCCTGATGGTGGCCTGCGTTTTCCTGTATATCTTCCTGCGTTCCCATGACAACTACATGGATCCGCTTACTTCTCTCCGGAACCGCTTCGCCTTCTATGATGACACGGAGCATCTGGACAAGAGCATCAGCGCTATCGCAACGCTGGACATGAACGGGCTGAAAAGGCTGAATGATTCAAAGGGACATACCGAAGGCGACCGGGCGCTGGCGGCCATCGGGAACTGCCTCAGTCAGATCAGCAGCCGCACCGTCATTTCCTACCGCGTCGGAGGCGATGAATTTGTCATCCTGTTCCTCGATCAGGACGAAGAGGCAGTAAAAAGCGCGGTCCGCGCCGTCAGGGACAGCGTGACCGCGGCAGGATACAGCATTTCCGCCGGCTACACCATGAGCACGGGCAAGGAAAGCCTGGATGAACTGATGCTTATATCAGACCGGAATATGTACAAGGACAAATCAGAATATTATCAGCAGCAGGGGCGGGATCGCCGGGCTCGTCCGCGGGTCTGACGCTGTATCCCGCGGCGGGATCGGGGCCTCTTTCTCTCCGCCTCAGGCCGCCCGATGATGCCGTCAGATTCCGACATGGGCTTGCTTCGCCCGATCCGCGATATATTCATAAGCCTTCCGGTATTCTTCAAAGGTGCTCATATGCTCCAGAAGCACCGGAGCGTCCGCGGGCAGGTACCTGTCCAGAATCTGCAGCACCTTCACAAAATCCAGCGTCCCCTCCCCTGGGGAGCATTCGTTCAGTATTGTCGTCAGCTGCGTCAGGTTCATCCGGCTGTCCTTCAGATGGGTGCTCCTGATGTAGGGGCCCAGCTTGCGGAAGCATTCTTCGATAAAACTTTCCGCCGCCAGGAATCTCCGGGGACTGTTGATCATGTTCACGAAATCCATATGTACGCCAAAACGGGAGCGGTCCACATCCTTCATCAGCTGCAGGTAAACATCCGGCCCGTCCGGAATCATCCAGGGCATCGGTTCAATGCAGTAATAGGCCCTTTGGGGGTTCACCCCGTCTATGATTTCCCGGATGGAGGAAACAATTCTCCCATACATTTCCTCCGTATAGTTTCCCGGATCCGCAGCATCCCATCCGGCGCTGCTTTCCGTGCCGACAATATTGACGCAGCATGGGATATCCAGCTCGTCCGCCAGCTTCAGCTGACGGCGGGCAAACTCCAGATTGTCCCGGCCTCTCTCACGGTCAAATGGATTCCGCCATACGCCCACCTCGGCGATCAGGACATCGTGCCTCCGGATGATCTCCAGGTAGCGGTTGATCTCTTCTCTGGGCGTTTCGCAGGTAAAGGGCGCTGTGATCGCCCTGAATCCGGATGCTGTCAGTTTATCCTCAAACTCTGAAATGTGCCCGAAGCACACGGTTCCCCCAAGTCTCATCGCACAGCTCCTTTCCGTCCGTCAGTCCTGCCGTGCAAACAGAAACGGCACGTAATTATAAACATGCTGATAAACCTTCTCATACATATGCGGAGCATTCTCCATCAGCACATAGTGCAGGTTCCCTTCCTCCGGGTTGTCGCTGAACCGGAAGAGATCCTGATCCTGCTTCATCCGCTCGATCTGAGGGGTCAGGTTCGGGCAGGCGATATCCTCATATCCGGTTCCCGCGAAGATGCGAAAATCATTCCCGCTGAAGCCCTGCGCCAGAACGCGGTCATGGATATACTGTACGGTTTTCTCCGTTTCCTTTCCTCCGCCCAGGCCGCCGAACTGCCAGCAGTCACCAGACAGGGGCATAAACACCGAAAAAAGATCCAGATTCTCGAGGAATGCAAACCAGGTCGTCACGCCGCCCATGGAGAAGCCTCCGATGGCCCGTCCCTGCCGGGACCTGTCTGCGGAAAAGCGGCTTTCCACCGCCGGGATCAATTCATTCCGCAGCTCCTGCTGGAACCTCAGCACATGCCCGCGCTCCGTTTCCTCGTCCACCCGGCCGGTCCTTACCGGAGGATGATTGTAGAAGCCGGGGAATACGGTGATGAACGGTTTGCAGCGGCCTTCCGCAATGGACGCGTCCAGGGCGTTTTTGATCATGGAGCAGTCGAGCCATGCATCCGGATTGCCTCCGCCGCCGTGAATCAGATACAGCGTGGGATAGCTCGCTCCGGAGTCATATCCGAAGGGCAGATAGACATTTGCGTACTTGGCAGCTTCCTTTCCATCCTTCTCTTTTACGGAATAGCAGAGTCTTTCAATCGTTCCCCGGCTGTTTACATCATGATATCTGTGCAGTTCCATGATTTCTGATCCTCCTGTCGTTCGGCGTTTTTTCATGCTGTCCGTATTTTCGCACGTTTCCGGCTCAATGGCAAGTATCCATATATCCCCCGGCATTGTGCCGTGTTTACCCCCTGGACGCCCGGCGGTTCTGCAGGGATTTTCTGTACTCATTGGGCGTTTTCCCATTGATTTTTCGGAAGATGCGGGCAAAATAGTTGGCATCTGCAAAGCCGCACTGCTCGGCGACTTCCTGCATGCCAACCGCAGTTTTACCCAGCAGCTCCTCCGCCCGGCGGATTCGGGTATTGTTGATATAATCCGTCACCGTGATCCCCACCTCCTTGTGGAAGCGGGAGGACAGATAATTCTTGTTGATGGCAAACCGGACTGCCAGGCCCTCCAGGTTCAGGGGCTCCATATAGTGGAAATCAATATAGTTCAGGCAGCTGCGTACGGGGCTGGAATACCGCTCCAGGGAGTGCTGCTGCACCAGCAGGCAATAGTGCCGGATCATTATGGGAATCAGCGCCTGGAGCTGCTCCATGGTCTCGGCTTTTTCAATCTCGATGATAAACTGGCCGCTGATGGCGTCGATGTACAGCGGATGCACCGCCGCCTGCTGGATCGCCTTGCGGTAGGCGGTGTTGACGGAAATGATCATGTCCTTCGCATCACGCAGAGAATCGCTGAGGCGCTGGTCCAGCGTGAAGCCCATGAACAGGTTCTGCTGGTATACCGCTTCTGAGAAATCCCCCCGACGGATGGCCTCCAGCATGGCATCCTCCACGGCATACCGCGCCTCCACAGTCGTATAGGGAATGGAGGAAAGGGAAACGGAAGGCTTCTGCTTCGCGGCCAGACGCCGGTCATGGGAAACCTGCATGATCTGCAGATCGGGGTTGGCCAGATATCGGGCCAGCAGGCTGGAAAGCATATGCTGCCAGCTCAGATAATCCTGGATCACGGGGATGCGCTTGAAATACCAGCGGAGAGCTTCCATGGAATCAGCATGCAGGTCATGCTGTCCGATCAGCTGTTCCCAGTCCGTCTCGTTGTAGGCATGATAGATGTAGGGACCGCAGAAGACAAAGGCGCCGTCCACCGTGTCCCGGTCGCGGAACACCAGATAATGCAGGCCGAAATCATCCAGGAATTCGATCACATTGTCCTCCGGCACCAGGGCCATAATGGAGGCGGCAAAGTTCGCATAGTCAAAGGACTCATACAGCTGATCCCGGAACCGAAAGTCCAGTGCGGAAGCTTCCGACACCGTGCACTGCTCCGGCAGCAGCAGAAACTGTACACGGTAAGATCCCAGGATGTCCCGGAGCAGATCCCGAAGATCCATCATCACCATGCGTTTCACCTCGATTTTCTCTCTTTTTCGTCGCAAACTGAATCTAATCCTAAAAATATCACAATTTCCCTGTCAATTCAACCTGATATGAAAATTGTGCTAAAAGCAGTGAATTCTGTATGTGTTTTTCGGGATGTAAGTGTGGTATATTGCACATGGAAAAACAAGCTCGTATCCAGGATCTATACAGGAAAGGCGAAAATCCGGCGACAGAGAGAAAAGCGAGATGGTGCAGATGGAAAAGGAAATCATTTTTGAAGCAAAGCACATGCGCAAGGAGTTCGGCCCTGCCATTGCCCTGAAGGACGTTGATTTCACGCTGCGCAGAGGCGAGATTCGCGGGCTTGTCGGAGAAAATGGCTCCGGCAAATCCACGATCATGTCCATTGCTTCCGGCATGCAGCCTGTTCGCGCGGCATCAGCCGGCAAAAACCTGATCAGGAAAAAAACAGATCCTTCCAAAGGCGGGCGAGGGCAATACCCCGTCCGCTTCTTTTGAAAGGAAAGCCGTCGTCAAAAGTACTTCGATGAATCTGAAAGCAAGCAAAGGAGAAATTGACCATGATTGATCTCAAAGCCAATCCCTTTTTCCTGCGGGATGAAGACATTCGCTGGGTGGAGGAAACGAAATCGCAGATGACCACGGAGGAAAAGCTGCAGCAGCTCTTCTTTCCCATCGGGTACTCCCCCAATGAAGGCTATCTGCAGTATGAGCTGCTGAACCGTCATCCCGGCGGCGTCATGTTCCGCACCGGGAAGACGGAGGAACTGTTCAGTGCCTATTCCTATCTGCAGAACCATACGAAGATTCCCCTGCTTCTGGCAGCGAACCTGGAAGCGGGCGGCGACGGTATCGTGGAGGAAGGTACAGCCTTCGGAAAGCAGATGCAGGCTGCAGCCGCCGGCGGACCCGAGCAGGCATACCGCCTGGGTAAAATCTCCTGCGCCGAAGGGCAGGCCGTAGGATGCAACTATGCCTTTGCCCCTGTGGTGGATATTGATCTGAACTATCACAATCCCATCACCAATGTGCGCACTTACGGCAGTGACAAGGAAATGGTAAAGGCCTGCGGCCTGGCTTACATGAAGGGCGCAAAGGAATGCGGCAGCGCCGTTTCCATCAAGCATTTCCCCGGCGACGGCGTGGACGAGACGGATCAGCATATCCTGACCAGCGTCAACAGCCTGTCCTGTGAGGAGTGGGACGCCTCCTACGGCGATATTTACAAGGCCCTGATCGACGGAGGCGCGCTGACCGTGATGGTGGGTCATATCGCCATGCCCGCCTATCAGAAAAAGTTTAATCCGAATCATCCGGATCAGCTGATGCCCGCCACGCTTTCTCCCGAGCTGCTGCAAAATCTGCTGCGGGAACAGCTGGGGTTCAATGGCATGATCATCACCGATGCCAGCCCCATGGTGGGCTTCCTGTGTGCCATGGATCGGCGGCAGAGTGTGCCCTACAGCATCGAAGCAGGCTGCGACATGCTCCTGTTCAACAAGGATTACGAGGAAGACCTGGGCTATATGCGTCAGGGCTACGAAAGCGGAATTCTTTCCGAGCGCCGGCTGGATGAGGCAATTACCCGCATTCTGGCCGCCAAGGCAGCCCTGGGACTGCACGAAAAGCAGAAAAACGGCACCCTGGCACCCCGGCGGGAAGATCTGGGTATCATCGGCTGCAGCCAGCATCAGGCCTGGGCCCGGGAGTGCGCCGACAGGGCGGTGACCCTGGTCAAGGATACCCAGCATCTGCTGCCCATCAGCCCTGAAAAGCATCACCGGGTGCTGTTCGAGATTCTGGGCAAATGCCCCAGCGAGCAGCGTGTAGCGCAGCGCTTCATCGCCGATATGGAAAAAGAGGGCTTTGAAATGATCCCCTATCAGGAGGAGGTTTTCGATTTTTCGAAGCCGATGCGCTTTGAGACAGTGGAAGAATTCCGCAGCAAGTATGATCTTGTGGTCTACATCGGCAATGTGGAAAACGCCTCCAACAAAACCACCGCCCGGCTCAACTGGCACGCGCCCTTCGGCGCCGGGAACAACATTCCCTGGTTCGTGCAGATCGTCCCCACGGTTTTCATCTCTCTGCAAAATCCCTATCATCTGCTGGATGTACCCATGGTAAAGACCTATATCAACGCCTATTCCAACCATGACCTGATGATCGATACCGTGGTGGAAAAGCTGGTGGGCCGGAGCGAATTCAAAGGCACGAGCCCCGTGGATCCCTTCTGCGGCAAGGAATACCTGCATTGGTAAAAATCCATCTCAGGGAGGGGCAGTCCTCCCCTCCCCGGGATGTAAGCTTGCAGACAGAACCGACATGATGAGGAGGAAAAACATATGAAGTTTCAGGCGATCATCTTTGATCTGGACGGCGTGATCTGCTTCACGGATGAATATCATTACCGCGCCTGGAAGGCGATGGCGGACAGCATGGGCATTCCCTTCGACCGCACCATCAATAACCGCCTGCGGGGCGTCAGCCGCATGGCCAGCCTGGACATTATTCTGGAGAAATATCAGGGGCCTGCCCTGAGCCTGGAACAGAAGGAGGAACTGGCCCGGCAGAAAAACGAGATCTATCGGGAATCCCTCGGGGAGATGAGCACCGCGGATCTGAGTGATGAAGTAAAGGAAACCCTGGACGGGCTGCGGGCCCTGGGCCTGAAGCTGGCCATCGGCTCCTCCTCGAAGAATACGCCCTTCATCCTGGGGCAGATCGGTCTCCGCGGCTATTTCGATGCCGTCAGCGACGGGAACAATATCACCCGTTCCAAGCCGGATCCGGAGGTTTTCGTGAAGGCGGCGGGCATGCTGGGCATCGCGCCGGAGTACTGTCTGGTGGTGGAGGACGCCGTTTCCGGCGCCGAAGCGGGCCATGCAGGCGGCATGAAGGTAGCCTGTCTGGGAGACGCCGCGCAGAACGGGGCCGGCGACTGGAACATGAGGAGCATCCGTGAGCTGCTGGACATTGTGAAGGAATAAGGTCTCGGAGTCCCCGTTTCCGCGCGCCGGTTCCGGCTGAAGCATTCTACTCTCTCCGCAAGTCTCGCAGTGCCGGATATCCGTACGCGCCTTCGGCGCTTTCAACAGCCCGAAGGATGGCTTCGCTGACGACCTCCGCTGAAAGCGCGCCGACGAGGTCCTGGTCCGCGGTCACCTCCCCCAGCGACACGGCATAGATGCTGTCTCCATCGGCAGATGTATGCACGGGATTGATCGAACGGGCATAACCGTCATGGGCCATTCCGGCAATCTTGCACAGCTGCGGTTTGTCAAAATAAGCGTTGGTAAAGACAATACCGATCGTGGTATTGCCTGTAAATTTATTCTTTACCACAGCGCAGTTTTGACGCATATACGCAGAGGTCTGACGCAGTCCGTCCCTGGTCTCGTTCAGCATCCCCGCAATCTGCCTGCCGGTTTTCCAGTCATATACATCTCCCAGGGCGTTCACAACAGTGATCGCCCCGATTTTCAGTTCACCGATCCGGACGGCAAAGCTTCCGACGCCGGACTTCATACAATAGTCCATTCCGGCAAACTTGCCCACCGTGGCTCCGCATCCCGCGCCGTAGTTGCCGTCCCTGTAATTTGGATTCTCCATCGCTGTCCTGGCAGCCTCATAGCCCATGGCCTCATTCGGGCGGACGGATGCTTCCCCCACGGACAGATCATATATATCCGATTGAGCTACCAGCGGCACCAGGGCATACCCTGTATCGTACCCGATCCCCTTCTCCTCCAGATACTGCATCACCCCGTTCGCCGTTCCCAGACCATAGGCGCTGCCTCCGGCCAGGACAATGGCATGAATGCTTTGCGCGGCCATCAATGGATTGAGCAGCTGACTCTCCCGGCTGGCCGGTCCGCCCCCGCGCACATCCAGTCCGGCGCGCATCCCCTGCGGGGCAATGCATGCCAGGCAGCCTGTTGCCGCTTCCCTGTTCTCAACCTGTCCGATGAACACCGGCCCAACCTCTGTTACTGGGATTTCATGCATGGAATCCTCTCCTTCCGCGGCGAAAGTCATCATCTCCAGATTATACCATTGCCGGAAAGAATACAAAAGAAAAAAAGTATCCCGGATGCGGCTGCTCACAGAGATCGGCGCGCGGACTCAGAGCGCCCTGTTTGCAGGAATTTTCGGATCTGGAACGAATAATAACGTTCAGGAACCTTGTTTGGTATCGTTGCATTGTGGATAACAGTATGCCGGGCTTTCGAATTGATGCTGCGGCAGAAAACATACAGCCTGAAAACGGCTGTCCGAAAGGAAGTGTGGCCTATGAAAAAAATGATCGCGCTGCTGATTGGTCTCCTGTTGATCTTTTCCGTCTCCCTGGCGGAGAAGAACCCGGCGAGCATCCAATCCATGACGGACTTATCAGACATTCAGGCAAAGCTGGATCAGGGCGTGACGATTGTTAAAGCATATTACACGGATGGATACGGCTTTTCCTCCAGCGAATTTACGACGGATGATCCGGACGAAATTGCGCAGCTGTGGACCGCGGTGAACGCGATTATTGTCGGAGACCGGGTGAATGAATCCATTACAGACTGGTATCCGCAGATCGTCTTTTACCTGTCCGACGGGACAGAGGGCGGCGTCCGGTTCGAGGCGAACTGGCTGTGCATCGGAGGAAAGGAAAACTATGAGATCAGCAATGCGGAGGATTTCTGGAGTCTGACAGCTGCGCTGAGAGAGAAGCATGAGTCCATGGAGAACAACGATGTTCCGGGGCTGTTGGGCGGGTGGCAGTCCTGTCCTGCTCAGTCCGGGCTGTTGCCGTCCGACGCGCAGGCCGCTTTTGATAAAGCGACCGGGACGCTTGTGGGCGCATCATATACACCTGTAGCGCTGCTCAGTACGCAGGTTGTTGCCGGGATGAACTACTGTATTCTCTGCCAGATCACGCCGGTCGTGCCGGATGCGGTTCCAGTATGGGCGCTTGTGTATATCTATGCCGATCCGGCTGGAAATGCGAGTATCAGCAACATATGGGAAATTTACATTGACAGGCATGCTGTGCCGCAATGAACCGGAACAGCGGTATCATCGTCCCGAAAAAGGCGATCCGAAGCATGGCATTGAACCCGAAGCAAGGTTTGAGGATCTTCCGGTTGCGTCCTCCTTCCTTCCGTATTGCCGTTTTCCTCGGCACCCTTCTCTGTCCCAAATTGGGACGAATTTATAATGGAATCGAAACT
>ODAI010736419.1_pt1 | contig 21001 bp, 22 predicted proteins | sample 1539321 | NCBI WGS metagenome assembly ODAI01 (sample SAMN02144231, study PRJEB22623) | gut metagenome | biome: sheep rumen | host: Ovis aries | place: New Zealand | reverse complement strand
CGTCCCGAGACGGCACCGCAGATGAAGGCGCACATCGCAATTGGCAAGCTGAACGGCATCACCGATGCGCAGGCGAAGGCGATTGTGCGGCGCGTGCAGGTGGCCGCGACAAGCGCGGCCCTTCCATCCGACTGGTCGCCGATTCCCGTAGGCGAACCGAACACGGCGTACGCCCAGTACTTCATCGGCAACAGCTACCTCCACAAGCTGACGCTCGACCAGGTGCCGGCGTTTGGCGTGAGGTTCGAGCCAGGCTGCCGCAACAACTGGCACATCCACCACGCGAAGACTGGCGGGGGGCAGATGCTCATCGTAAAGGCGGGCGAAGGCTACTACCAGGAGTGGGGCAAACCGGCGCGGCGGCTCAAGAAAGGCGACACAGTGAACATCCCCGCTAACGTCAAGCACTGGCACGGCGCCGCGCCTGATTCGTGGTTCCAGCACATCGCGCTCGAAGTGCCTGGTACGGAACAGTCCAACGAATGGTGTGAACCTGTGGACGATAAGGCTTACGCCGAGGCAATCAAGTAACAAATTACCATTGAAAGGAGAACAAAGATGAACGGAAACTTCACATACCACAACCCGACGCGGCTCCACTTCGGTGAGAACGCGATGGAGTTCCTGAAGGACGAGCTCGCGGCGTTCGGTCCGACGGTTCAGCTGTGCTACGGCGGCGGTTCCATCAAGAAGAACGGAATCTACGATCAGGTCGTCGCCGCTATGAAGGTGGCCGGAAAGACGATCGTCGAGGACGGCGGCGTGATGCCCAACCCGACGCTTGAAAAGCTGATGGACGGCGCGGCGAAGGCCAAGGCGAACAACGTCGACCTCATCCTCGCCGTCGGCGGAGGGTCGACGATCGACTACGCGAAGGCGGTGAGCGTCTCAGCGTGGTGCGATGAAGATCCCTGGCAGAAGTACTTCACGCGCTTCGAGGAGCCGTCCTGCCGCATCATCCCCGTCGGCAGCGTGCTCACGATGGTCGGCACGGGAAGCGAGATGAACGGCGGCAGCGTCATCACCAACCATGCGGCGAACCTCAAGGTCGGCAAGGTGTTCGGTCCTGCGGTCTTCCCGAAGTTCTCGATCCTCAATCCGCGCTTCACGTTCACCGTCCCCCGCCGCCAGATGGTGTCCGGCATCTACGACATCATGAGCCACATCCTGGAGCAGTACTTCAGCGGGACGGACGACAATACGAGCGACTACATCGCCGAAGGCCTCATGAAGTCGCTGATAGTGTCGTCACGCGCGGCGGTGAAGGACCCCGAGGACTACGAGGCTCGCAGCAACATCATGTGGACCGCGACCTGGGCGCTCAACACGCTCATCGCGATGGGCAAGTCGACGGATTGGGAGGTGCACATGCTCGGGCAGGCCGTGAGCGCGCTTACGGACGCGACGCACGGCATGACGCTCGCCGCGGTGTCGCTTCCCTACTACCGCCTCATCAAGCCCTACGGGCTCAAGAAGTTCGCCCGCTTTGCGAAGAACGTCTGGGGCGTCTCCTCCGACGGGAAGAGCGACGGCCAAATCGCGGACGAGGGACTCGCCGCGCTCGAGGCGTGGATGCGCGAGATCGGCGTCGCAATGAACATCACGGAGCTCGGCGCGACCGAGGCGATGATTCCGGATCTCGTTAAGGCGACGTTCCGACTCAATGGCGGCTACAAGCAGCTTACCGAAGAGGAGGTCGCTGAGATATTCCGCCAGAGCCTGTAACGGCAATGCCCCACGCGAAGTTCGCGAAGGCCGCGAAGGCGACAAGACACTTTGCGAACTTGGCGGACTTGGCGTGAGACAAACATGCCCAAGCGGTTCCATCCCACGACAACGCCCGAAGCCATCGACGCGGAAATCGCGACACTGCTGACGAAGCAGGAGAAATGATATACTATTAGAGCGATGTGCGCCTGCGCACAAATTCTAAAAACCAAAGGAGATTTCGTCATGTCCATGAAGAAGACTGTCAAGAAAACAAAGAACGTGCTGATCATTTCGGCGTCGTTCCGCCCGAACTCCAACTCCCACGCACTCTGCCAGGAAGTCGCGAAAGGCGTGAAGGCCGCGGGCAACAATGCCGAGGTCATCCGGCTCAAGGACAAGAGGATCGGGTTCTGCACCGGCTGCTATGCGTGCCAGAAGCTCGGGAAGTGCGTCATCAAGGACGACGCCAACGCAATCGTCGAGAAGATCTGCAGGGCGGACGCCGTCGTGTTCGGCACGCCCGTCTACTACTTCTCGATCGCCGGTCAGCTCAAGGCGCTCTTCGACCGCTGCGTCGCGAAGTGGCCGGAGCCGAACGGCAAGCCGTACTATCTCGTCGCGACGATGGCGGAGAACACGGACTGGGATCTCGTGAAGGCGCCGCTCCAGGGCTTCGTCGACTGTTTCGACGGCGCGAAGATCAAGGGATTCCTCAAGGCCGGAGGCGTCTACGAACCCGGAGCCGTGAAGAAGACGAAGTTCATGAAGGCCGCCTTCGATCTCGGCAAAAGGATTTGAGAGTAAGGGAAAAACAAAATGATAGACAACAAGCCATTCGCGATGTTCTTCAACGCGGGCCCGCGCAAGGGATGGAACACGCACAAGATGCTTGAGGCCGCGAAGGCCGGCGCGGAGGAGGTGGGTGCCGCAACGGAACTCGTGAACCTCTACGACATCAAGTTCACGGGATGCAGGAGCTGCTTCGCCTGCAAGCTCAAGAACGCAAAGACCAACGGCGTGTGCGCGCTGCGCGACGACCTCAGGCCGATCCTCGAACGCGCACGTCAGGCAGACGTCCTTGTTCTCGGCTCGCCGATCTACTTCTCGTACCCGACCGGCGTTTACCGCGCCTTCTTCGAGCGCCTCGCCTTTCCCGTGTACAGCTACCATTACGAGGACGGGAGGCCCCTCGTCTGCCGCGACAAGGTGATTGAGACCGCGAACATCTTCACGATGAACTGCCCGCGCGAGATGATGGAGAAGATCGGCTATCCGACGCTTCTCGAGGCGAACACGGACGTGCTCAAGACCGTCTTCGGCGCGAGCGAGACGCTTTATGCATGCAACACCTACCAATTCGCGGACTACTCGCGCTACGACTTCAACCTCTTCACCGAGGAGGAGAAGCGCGCCTATCGCGACGCGCATTTCGACGAAGACCTCGCCGCCGCCCGCGCTCTCGGCAGGCGGCTGACCCAGCAAACAAGGAAATGAAAAAATGACAATTGAAGAAGCCCAGGCCTATTTCTCGGAAGACCGTTTCGCCACCGAGAACGGAATAACACTCGACGAGCTTGACGGCGAGCATGCCGTGACCTCGATGACTCTTTCGCCACGCCATAGGAACGCCTTCGGCGGCGTCATGGGCGGCGCTATATTCACCCTTGCCGACTTTGCCTTCGCCGCGCTGACGAACGACCGCGAAAGAGTGACGGTGGCCCAGCAGGTCTCGATAAGCTACCTCTCCGCGGCAAAGGGCAAGCGCCTCATAGCAACGGCCCGCTACAGGAAGGACGGCCGCAGCTCGTGCGTCGTGAACGTCGACATCTCAGACGACACGGGACGCGACATCGCGCAGTTCGTCGGCACCGGCTTCAAGCTGAAATAGGCGGCCATTGACATCGCCCGCCAGACCTACATCACATACCAGAGGATGCAGAAGAAGTGGCAGATCGTGCCTGCGAGCACGAATAGGTGCCACACCATGTGCGCGTAGGGAAGCGACTTCCAGAGATAGAAGACGCAGCCAAGCGTGTAGAGACCGCCGCCGAGCGTAAGCCACATCGTGCCGAGCCCCTGAAGCGAGCGTATGAGCGGAACGATCGCGAGTATCGCCACCCACCCCATCACGATGTACGCGAGGGTCGAAACGACCCTGAACCGCCCAGTCGTCCAGATCTTGAAGAAAATCCCCGCAAGCGTCCCGCCCCACTCGATGCCGAAGATGGTCCACGCGAGCCCCGGATGGTCAGGCCTGAGCGTAACGAGGCAGAAAGGCGTGTAAGTTCCCGCGATCAGGAAGTAGATCGCCATGTGGTCCATCTTGTGCAGGACCCTCTTCGCCGGAAGGTAGGTAACCGTGTGGTACGCCGACGATATCGCGTAGAGGAGGATCATCGAAAAGCCGAAAATCGCCCCGGAAGTCGTCTTCCACGCGACATCGACGCCGCTCGTGGCGCCCTTCCAGACGAGAAGCGCGAGCATCGCAGCCCCGAGATGCGAGCCGACGACGTGCGTAACGGCGTTTGCGACTTCCTCTCCAGAGGTGTATGTTCTTTCTTTTCTCATTTCGCGACGCAGAATTTACCAAAAACTCGCCCAACAAGTCAATCGGATTTGGTATAATTTACATATATGTCCAACGAGACCCAGAAACCCGCCGCGAAGCCGGACGGGAAGAGTGTCGGCGCGATGCGATCTTGGATCATAATCGCCGCCGCCGTGGCGCTGTTTTTTACATTCTACAAGACCAATCCCGGCGAGCCGGCCGTGCACGAGCTGACACAGACCGAATTCTACAAAGCGCTCGAAGAAGGGAAGATCGTCGAGCCCGTCGTCCGCTTCCTCGACCGCGACGATGGCGTGACATACCTCACCGGCGAAATGGAGACAGACAAGGTCGACAAGGACGGGAAGCCCCTCGCAGACAAGAACGGCGATCCCGTACGCGTCAACTACCGCGTCCCGCTCGTTCCCGGAGAGAACGAATCGCTGATGGAAGATCTATTCAGACAGCAGATCGAGGTCAAGGTCAGAGAGCGCAGAAGCCCACTTTCGCCACTCGTCATGAACATCCTCTTCTTCGGCGGAATGATGTTCCTCTTCTACTGGTTCTTCTACCGCAAGATGGGCGGCGGCGACGGCGTGTTCGGCTTCGGCAAGTCTCGCGCAAAGCTGCTCGACGGCAAGGCGGAAAAGGCGAAGGTCACGTTCTCCGACGTCGCGGGCATCGACGAGGCGAAGGAAGAGGTGCAGGAGATCGTCGCGTTCCTAAAGGAGCCAGCCGCCTTCCGCAAGCTCGGCGGGCGCATACCAAAAGGCGTCCTTCTCGTCGGTCCTCCCGGCACCGGCAAGACGCTTCTCGCCAAGGCGATTGCCGGCGAGGCGCAAGTGCCCTTCTTCGCGATTTCTGGCAGCGACTTCGAGGAAATGTTCGTCGGCGTCGGCGCGAGCCGCATGCGCGACATGTTCGCAGAGGCGAAGAAAAAGGCGCCCTGCATCATCTTCATCGACGAGATCGACTCGATTGGCATGAAACGCACCGGCGCAGGCGCGCTCGGGGCGAGCCGCTACAACGAGCAGACGCTGAACACGATGCTTGTCGAGATGGACGGCTTCTCGCCGAACGAGGGCGTGATCGTGATCGCGGCGACGAACCGCCCCGACACTCTTGACGCCGCGCTCCTGAGGCCCGGCCGCTTCGACCGTCAGGTGATGATCGACCTTCCGACGCTAAAGGGTCGCGAGGAGATACTCGCCCTCCACGGCAAGAAGATCAAGTTCGGGCCCGACGCCGATCTCTCGCGCATCGCGCGCGGCACGCCCGGCTTCTCCGGCGCGGACCTCGCGAACCTCCTCAACGAAGCCGCGCTCATGTCCGTCAGGAAGAAACTCGAGGCCGTCGACATGGAGACGCTCGAAGAGGCGCGCGACAAGGTTCTCTGGGGCCGTGAGCGCAAAAGCGCCGGCTACTCGCAGAAGGACCGCGAGATCACGGCGTGGCACGAGGCGGGCCACGCGATACTCCAGCTTCTCGCGAAGAATGCAGACCCTCTCCACAAGGTCACTATCATCCCGCGCGGACGGGCGCTTGGCGTCACCATGTCGCTCCCAGAGCGCGACGTCCTCAACCGCACGAAGAGCCACTTCCTCGACGAGCTCGTTATCTGCTGCGGCGGCAGGATCGCGGAAAAGATGTTCACAGGCGAAATCTCGACCGGCGCCGCGCAGGACATCGCGATGGCGACCGAGATCGCGCGCAAGATGGTCTGCACCTACGGCATGAGCGAAAAGTTCGGCTTCCAGGCGTTCAACGAGCCAAGCCCCTACGCCTCGGTCGAGGCCATGCCGCCCGCGTTCAGCGAGGAGACCTCGCGCGCAATCGACGCCGAGGTAGCAAAACTCATATCCGACGCCTACGCAAAAGCCGAAAAGGCCATTTCGGAGAACAGGGAGAAGGTCGAGCTTCTCGCAAAAACACTTCTCGAGCGCGAAACGATTGACGGGCGGGACGTCGCGAAGCTCGTCGGGCTTGGGCAAGAAGAGGAGCCGTCGCAGGACGGCGAGCAGACTGGAGGCGAAGAGCCCAAATGACGAACGCCTCGGCCATAGTCCAGATCGCAATACTCTACTTCGTGTTCTACGCGATCCTCAAGGGCGCGAAGGGTTCGCGCTTCGGCCAGGCGCTAATGGGTTTCGGCATTCTCGCCTCGCTCCTCATCGCGTTCGCGTATCTCTTCCATTTCGACGTCCTCACGCGCATCGTCCAGTTCCTGCTCATCTACATCGCGGTCTCGACCGTTGTCATCTTCCAGCCCGAGATCCGCCGCATTCTCTCAGCTGTCGGCGCCTTCGGCTTCCTCGAAAAGCCGAAGTACGGTCCTGGCGACGCGGCGACGCCCGACCTCGTCGTGGAGACGCTAATCCACCTCGCGGACAAGCGCATAGGGGCGCTCCTCGCCTTCGAGCGCGGCATTTCGCTAAGGGGCTACGAGGAGACGGGCGTTCTGCTTGACGCCGTGTTCTCTCGCGGACTCGTGACGAGCATATTCACGCCCCCACTGCCGCTGCACGACGGCGGCGCGGTACTCAGAAACGGCCGGCTTTCCTCCGCACACTGCATCTTCCCCGTCTCGAACAATCCCGACCTCATCGCGAGCGGCATGCGCCACCGCGCAGCGGTCGGACTTTCCGAGGATACCGACGCCCTTGTCGTCGCCGTCTCTGAGGAGACTGGCGACATATCGGTAGCGCGCAACGGCAAGCTCTTCCGCTACTCTGGCGACCAGAGGGCCGAGTCGCTGCGCCGTTGGCTGGCGAGGGCACTTCCCCGTGCGAACGGCAGAGCGTCACTCCTGGGCAAATGGCTTAGGAAGTCGGCGGACGCCTCCACGAAAGGAGACCGCAAATGAAGGCCGAAGCACAGAAACCAAGCATCTTCTCGCGGGCCTTGTCGGTGTTGACATACAACTGGGGGCTGAAGCTCCTGGCGCTTCTGCTCGCCATCCTAGTATACTACTCCCTTAAGACAGACCGCACGTCCCTCAAGGCCGACCGTACGCAGGTACCCATCGTCACCGCCGCCGGCGACAACGGCATATCGCTCCCTCAAAGCGGAGGCGCAACAGACAACACCCCAAAATGACAGATACATCTTCCAGCATTGACAGCCATGAAAAGCACATCTTCGGATGGTTGCTCTTCCCGATTTCGCTTTTCCCGCTCGTAGCCCTCATGACATACGACTGGCGCTCGGTCGCGGCGCTGCAGGTCCCACCTATGCCTTCCACGAACTGGGTAGGCGCGCTCGGCGATTCCTTCGCCTACTACGGCTACACCACAATCGGCCTTGCCGTGTGGATAATCCCGGCCATCTGCATTGTCCTCGGTCTGTGCCTCGTCGCCGGACATAGGCTGAACTTCGTTCGTCGCGCGCCCTGGTTCACAATCTTCCTCGCCGCATGCGCATGCCTTCTGCAAGTCGCCCAGCACCACGCGCCCGGGATTTCCGCAGCGCTCGAGCGCGTCAACATCGCGAACGCCGGAGGCGCAGTCGGCTACCTCGTCATGACGCGACTCGTGTCGCCGCTTTTGAGCGACTTCGGCGGCTCAGCCATTATGGCCATCATCGCCTTCGTCGCGTTTGTCGCCTGCATCGGCAGGAAGGCCATCGCCGGTTTCTTCGCTGGTCTCTACCGCTGGGCCACGGCTGGCGGGCACATCGCGCCGTCGCGCGAAGCCGCTGGTTCCGACGAGGAGTACGAGCAGCAGCAGGCCGCCTATCTCGCAGCGCTCCAGGCGAAGAAAGACGCGAAGGAGCAGGCCCGTCTCGAAAAGGAGCGCGCAAAGGCCGAAAAGGCGGCTGCACGCCAGGCCGAGAAGGACGCGATCCGCGCGGCGAAGGAGGCGGCAAAGGCCGAGCGCGAAGCGGCGAAGGCAGCCGCGCGCGCGCCATTGCAGGACGAACCGCCGCCACCGGCCGCAAGGCGCGACGAAACAGGGGACCAGCAGGAAGAGGAAGTCGAGGACAAGGGGCCGTACATCCTGCCGTCGCTCGCCCTGCTCAATCCGCTGCGCCCGAGCGCGGCCGACCACAGCGACGTCGGGGAAATGAGCCAGCGCCTCGTCTCCACGCTCAAGCTCTTCGGCGTGGACGCGCAGCTGAGCTACACGGTGCAGGGACCGGTCGTGACGAAGTACGCGATCGAGCTCGCCCCCGGCACGCGCTACTCAGCCGTCACAAACCTCACCGACAACCTCAAGGGCGCGCTGCACGCAAAGTCGATCCGCATCGAGGCGCCAATCCCAGGCGAAGACAGGATCGGCATCGAGGTGCCGAACCGCAAGCCCGCCGGGATATCCTTCCGCGAGGTGTTCGAGTCCGAGGCATGGCGCGGCGCTAACGCCGAGCTTCCCCTTCTCTTCGGAAAGCGCGCCGACGGCAAGGAGCTCGTCTCCGACCTCGCGTCCATGCCGCACATGCTCGTCGCGGGCGCGACCGGCCAGGGCAAGTCGGTATGCCTCAACTCGCTCATCTGCGGCCTTCTCATGACAAGGACGCCCGAGCAGCTGAAGCTCATCATGGTCGACCCAAAGTCCGTCGAGTTCACTCCCTACTCGACGATCCCGCACCTCCTCGTCCCCGTCATCACCGACAACCGCAAGGTGGTCTTCTCTCTCCACTGGGCCGTCGCGGAGATGGAGAAGCGGCTCAAGATGTTCGCAAGGGCGCGCGTCAGGAACATCTACGACTTCAACCACCGCAAGACCTTCACGCAGACCGACATGTTCGGCAGCGACACCGAGGTCGGCTCGGACATGCCGAAGACGGTTCCCTACATCGTGATAATAATCGACGAGGTGGCGGACCTGATGAGCCAGTGCTCGAAGGAAGTGACGCCCGACATCTCGCGCCTGACCGCAAAAGCCCGAGCCGCCGGCATCCACCTCATCCTTGCGACCCAGCGCCCCGACGCGAAGATAATCACAGGCACGATCAAGGCCAACATCCCCGGCCGCGTCGCGTTCAAGACCGCGTCGTCCGTCGACTCGAGGACCATTCTTGACGACACTGGCGCAGAGAACCTCATCGGCAAGGGCGACATGCTCTTCAAGGGCAAGGACGGCCTTCTCATCCGCGCCCAGGGCGCGTGGATCTCCGACGACGAAATCGCCAACATCACGAACTTCATCCAGGAGCATTCGAACACGCAGTTCGACGAGAAGTTCGCCACGAAGCTCGGGCGAGTCAAGGAGGCGTCGATCGAGGATCCCTTCGCGTCGAACGAGGACGACCCCGACAACCAGCCGGGCGGCGGCGATGTGCCGAGCTCAAAGGAGATGGTAAAGGCGAACGAGGACGCAGACCTCTTCAAGCGAGCGCTCGAGTGCATCATAAACACGAACCGCGCATCGGTCTCGCACTTCCAGAGACGGCTCGGCATCGGCTACAACCACGCGGCGAAGCTCTGCGACAAACTCGAAGACGCCGGCGTCATCGGTCCGCAGCAAGGCGCGGGGCCAAGACCGATCATCATGGACCAGCAGCAGCTTCTCGCCATCTTCAACGGCAACGGAGAAGGCGGAGCGGCGGACGGCGCGGCGGGCGACGCAGCTCCCGAGGCCGAGCCTGACGGCGAATTTGCAAACCAGGAGGAACCACAATGATTGAATTCGGAAAGACATTGCGGACGGCGCGTGAAGCCAAGGGCCTTACGCCCGGACAGATAGCGGAGCGGACGCACATGATGATCCAGGTGGTGGAAGGACTCGAGAACGAGAACTTCTCCAAGATCGTCGCGCCGATCTACGGACGCGGGTTCGTCAAGCTCTACTGCGAAGTCGTCGGGCTAGAGCCGAAGCCGCTCGTGGACGCCTTCATGGAGATATACAGCGGGCGCGGCACATCCGCCGCGAAAAGCGCCGCACCTGCGCCTGCCGCGGCTCCTGCACCGAAGCCGACGCCAGTCGTTGAGACTACGCCCGAACCGGCAAAACCCGTCGCACCAGAGCCACCGACAAGAGTCCAGTCAATCATCGACTTCGATGCGCCCGCAAAGCCAGTCGAGCCAGCGAAACCTGCCGCTCCCGAGCCGGCGCAGACTGTCTCGCGCTATGCAGCGCCAATGCCGACCGACGACGGGTTCTCCATGCCAATCGTCAACTGGCGCATGGTCGCGCTCGCAGCTGCAGCCGTCGCGATAGTTGTGCTTGCGATACTTGGCGTCCGTGCGCTCTACCGCGTGACAATGACGGCGCCGGCAGACGAGGTCGAGACAACGGAAGTCACTGCCCCCGCTCCAACCGAAGCTCAAACTCCAGCCGAAGCTCAAACGCCAGCTGAAGCTCAAGCCCCCGCGAAAGCGCCAGTTGACAGAAAACCCCTTCCGCTGAAACCTTTCTACATCGACTCAAACCACCAAACAGAAACGGAGAAATAAACATGGAAGTTGTAATCTGCAAGACAAAAGAAGAGGCCTCCAAGCTGGCCGCCGACATGATCACCGCCGCGGTGAAGAAGAACCCCAAGACGGTTCTCGGCCTCGCCACCGGCTCCACGCCTGTCCTCATGTACACCGAGATGGCCAAGGCCGTCAAGGCGAAGAAAGTGAGCTACAAGCAGGTGAAGAGCTGGAACCTCGACGAGTACTACGGCCTCCCCGGCACGCACGACCAGAGCTACAGGTATTTCATGAACAAGAACCTGTTCGAGAAGATCGACATCAAGCTCTCGAACACGCACGTCCTCAACGGGCTCGCCAAGAATCCCGAAAAGGAGTGCAAGGCGTACGAGGCCCAGATCAAGAAGGCCGGCGGCATCGACATTCAGGTGCTCGGCATCGGCTCTGACGGGCACATTGCCTTCAACGAACCCGGCACCTCGCTCAACAGCCGCACCTCGATAGTCTACCTCACGCCGTCTACGGTAAAGGACAACGCCCGTCTCTTCTTCAAGGGCGACATGAAGGCCGTCCCGAAGAGCGCGCTTTCGATGGGCGTCGGCACGATCTGCGAGGCGAAGAAGATCATCCTTCTCGCCTTTGGCGCGAACAAGCAGGATGCGGTCAAGGGCTGCGTCGAAGGCCCGATGAGCCAGTTCTGCACAGCCTCGGCTCTCCAGGCGCACAACGACGCCTGGATCTTCTGCGACGAAGCCGCCGCAAAGAAGCTCAAACTCAAGAAATACTACGCGTGGCGCAGCGCCACCAAGCTCGGCCTATGAACGACGATTGCTTCACAAGCTTCCTCTGCGACCACTGCCATACGGAGATCGAGGCCACCCTCGACCTTATCGGCCAGGAGACCGAATGCCCCGCATGCGGTGCCAAGCTCACCGTGCCTGATACCCGCAACGACGGCGTCACGCGCCATACGGCCGACGACGTAGATCCGAACCGGACGCAGGCGATTAAGAGCCGCACGATCCGCATCGAGCTCGACAATCTATGAGCGCGAAGCGGCGGAAGAAAGGCAAGGCGTCGCGCACGCGCAAAATCGCGTACGCGACCCTTGCCGCCCTTTTCTCCTTCGCGGCGGTCTTCGCCTTCGCGGCGGTCTGGTTTGTCCACCACCCGAAGCCATGGCTCGACGAGCGAAGGGAATCGTGGCCCGGCTTTCTCACTGCGTCGCTCCTCTGGGCTGGCAACGGGCTCGGCGACATTACGGACGCGCTCGACATCACAGGCCACGACGCAGTATACGAATACGACGTCGAGCCGCCTGAGGGCAAGGTGTTCTTCGCAGGTGCGCCGCGTCGCGTAGGGAACGTGCAGCCGGCCGACATAACGGTCCTCAACCGCGGTGAATTCGTCGTCGGCTGGTCGCCGTCGCTCAAGCGCCCGGTATGGTGCGCCTACCATGTGACGCCGCAACAGCTCTACGAGTCAGGAAAGAGGCCGAACTTCACAAAGGACAAGGAAGCCGCGAACTCGCCGGCCCCTTCCGCCTACGAGCGCAGCGGCTATGACCGCGGGCACATGGTCCCCAACCACGCGATAGAGTCGCGATACGGGACCGAAGACCAGAAGAAGACTTTCCTGATGTCGAATGTCGCGCCTCAGACGCCTGCGCTCAACCGCGGCGTATGGCGCAACGTCGAACACCGCATAGCCGACTTCTGGCCTGCGAAATACGGCGAACTGTGGGTAATCGTCGGCACCATACCGAACGGCCATGGCGAGACCCTCAGCGGAACGGACATCGAGATACCAGGACGTTTTTTCCAGCTGGTTGTCGCCCAGGAGGGAATGGACGTGCGGGCGCTTGCCGTCGTCTTCGACCAGCACATATCATGGCGCGAATGGGCCGCGAGGCACATAGTCTCGATAGACGAACTCGAGGAGGAGGCGGGGCTCGACTTCCTGCCGGACCTGCCGACGTTCATACAGAACCCGCTCGAGGAGGAAACTCCCTCGCGTCTCTGGCCGATAAGGGCGCGCGACGTATTCAGGCTAATTCTCCTGAACCTCGAGTAACCTACCAGGCGAGTGCGCCGAGCGCGTCGGAAATAAGGCGCGAGGCGTGGTCATCGCGCTCCTTCGCAGAAGAGGACCCGAGGACTACCGCGATGGCGCGCTTTCCGCCGCGCGAACCGGTGATTACGACAGACGAGCCGCCAGCATCGATGTAGCCGGTCTTGAGCCCGTCAACCGCCTCGCGCCCGTCGGGGTTGAATATCTTCTGCTTGTCCTTCACCATCACGTTGTTGTGGTTGCAAAGGTTCTTCACGATGCTCTCGCCTGGCGCAAGCTCTGTTCTACGAAGGGGCTCGTTGACGCGTCGCGTGACGGACGCGCGGTACCCGCCCTTCGTCTTCACAAGGTCGCACGTCTTGACAGAAGTGAACTCGAGCGCCTCGGGGAACTTGAGGATCGCAAGCGCGAGCTTCAGCTGGTCGGCCGCCGTCGAGACGTTGAACGACTTCCACGGATAGCGTTTCGCGGAATTCGGTGGAAGCCCGTTCGGGTTGTAGTAGCGCGTCTTCGTCATCCCGAGTTCTGCGGCACGGGAGTTCATCCTTGCAATGAAGTCGTCGAACGACCCTGCGGAGTTGACGGCGAGGACTATCGCCGCGTCGTTCGCGCTCTCGACCATGAGCGCAAGGCACAGGTCGCGGATCGACATCGACTCCCCTACCTTGATGCCGATCCAGCTGGCTTCGCAGCGGTTGACGTCGGGCGTCGCGACGGCGCGCGAGTCAAGGTCGTATTTCCCCGCATGAACGTCCTCGAGAACGAGAAAGAGCGTCATCAGCTTGGTGACGCTCGCTGGATAGGCCTCGGCATCGGCGTTGTCGGTGGAGAGTATGCGCCCCGTCGCGGCGTCTGCGCAGATCGCACCGACATACGGAGAGCGGCGGTGCGCCGTCTGCACGGGTGCGGCGGCCGCGCGCCGAGACGCGGATGCCGGCTTCTTCGCCGGGGCCGCGCATGCGACGACTGCGGCAAAGACGGCAAACGCCGATATGGCGGTGCGAAGCGTCACTTCACGGTGTGGCGAGTGGCCTTGACGAGCGTCTTCCAGAGAGCAGCCGCGTCCTTGGAGGCAACGGCCGCGGCGCGGACGTCCTTCTTGGAGAATGCCTGCGCGAGACCGGCCATGAGCCGCAGGTAGAACGCGCTGACAGCGACTGGAATCGCGGAGAGGAACACGAGGTGAACGGTCTCGCCCGCCCAGTCGACGCCCTCCCTGGAGACACCCATCGCGAGCGTAAGCCCGCCGCCTTCAACGCCCCTGACGTGCGGAAACGCGACGTCGTCCATCGCGGTCGAAAGCACCGCTTCGCGGTCCATCGCGGCCGCAACGAGACTGTCGGCGTTGGAGATGAAATGGTTGTCTTCCATGGCCTTGGCGAGCGCGGCAATCGCTTCCTCGCGCGAGACGGCGCCAAGGTCGACGATCATCAGCTCCTCGGCGGAGAAGCGCGAAATACCGGTCTTTGGTTCGTCGCGATCGCCCTTCTCGGCGACGTTGCGCGCCGCGTCGACGTCGTCGGCGAAAAGAATGCGCCCGCAGCTCGAGCACGCGACGAGATGCTGACCGATGCGAACCTGCTGGGCCTGCGCGATCGGAACCTGCATGCCGCACACGCTGCAGCAGCCGTTCGACATCGAGGCGAGGACGATGTGGCTCTTCTTGTAGAGCCGGGAATAGAGGCCCGCGCTCTGCGGATCGAGCTTCTTCTGGAGCTCGTCTATGGACTCGTTGAGGGAATCGAGGTGGCTGCCGTCACCCGTCTGGTGGTGTTCGTCGCGTGTGAGGACAAGCTCCTGGAGCTGCCTCATTATGTTTATCTGGCTTTTCATTTGCTTTTCTCTGTATATGCGCGTATCTTGTCAATCGTCTCTGCCGAAAGGATGTGCTCCATCAGGCATGCGTCTCGGTCCGCTATGCGGCGGCTCACGCCGAGCTTGACGAGGAACGACCTCAGCAGCTTGTGGCGATTGAGGACGTGCCTTGCGACCCTCTCGCCCTTCGGCGTGAGGTTGATCGGCGAATATGGCTCCTGCGTCACGAGGCCAAGCTTCTTAAGCTCGTGTATCGCCTTTACGACAGACGGCATCTTTACGTCGAGAAGGCGCGCCACGTCGCGCACCTGCGCGGGCTTGCCCTCGTCAATCAGGACAAATATCGTCTCAAGGTAGTCCTCTAAGCTCTGCGTCATCTTCGTCACTTTCCAAACGGGCTCGTCTTCTTCATTAGGTGCGCAAACTTTACGGCCTCGATCGACTCCTCGAGGGCGAGCGGGAACGCAGCCGCCGTGCGTACCGTGTCGTAGACGTGGCGCCAGAAAGCGCTCTGGCCGTGAAGCGTGCCCTTCGGGAGCGAAATCGGAATCTTCTTCACCGGCACGTCTTCGTGCATATCGACGATTTCGGGCGTCCGCACGGACGAGCGACGGCGCGGGAACGAGAAGTCGGGGTCTATGACCGTAAGGAGGCCCTCGGTCGCACCGGGAAGGACCTTGAAGGTTCCGCGAGAGCCGCGTATGACGAACGATGGCATCCTGTCGTCCGCAAGGACGCCGCCGTTGAACTCTATGTCGGCCGACACCGCGCCACGGGTCTTCAGGCAGACATGTACGCAGTCCTCGGCGTCGCCAAGGGACGCAACGCGCTTAAGCTCGCTCCACATCTGTATCGGGGGGAGAGGCAGGAGCCGTAGCGCCTGGAGAACGAGGGCGGGCATCGCGTAATAGGCCGCGCCGCCGCCAAGGCGCTTCACCGTCTGCCAGTCGTCGCGGCGGATGAAGTCCTCGCGCCTGACGCACACCTGGTATATGTCGCCAAGCCGCGCGTCGGACATTACCCCCTTTGCGAGCAGGAAGTCAGGAGCGAAGAGGCCGCGGTGGAACACGAGCAGCCTGTTCTTCGCCTTCTGCGCGGCGCCGCGCAGCACCTGCGCGTCGTCGAACGTCAAGGCAAGCGGAGTTTCGAGAAGCGTCCAGAACCCACGCTCGAGAGACATGAGCGCGTGGTTCACGTGGTCTACCGAGCAAGTCGCTATGTCGACGACGTCTATATCGCGTTCGTCGAGCATGTCGGAGAACCTGCGGAACATCTTGCAGTCGGGGAAGTCCTTCGCTATGATGTCGCGGCGTTCCTTCATGAGATCGCATGCGGCAACGACCTTGAAGAGCGCGGGATGCGCCTTGAAGACCGGATAGTGGTCCTCGAACATTGCGCGGCCAAGCCCCATGAGGGCCACGCGCACCGGTGGTCTATGGCTTTCGGCTTTCACTTCTTCACGATCTCCGTTATTGCGGACAGGAACTGCGCCACGTCCTTGAACTGGCGATAGACGCTCGCGAAACGAATGTACGCGACTTCGTCGACCTTGTGGAGCTCGTGCATCACGAGCTCGGCGATCTTGTCGGCCGACACCTCGTCGCCCTCGAGGTTCGCGACGACATGGTCAATCATCGTGCGTATCTGCTCGTCGCTCACGGGACGCTTGCCGCATGCGATCCTGATGGCCTTGTCGACCTTGGATCGGTCGAACGTCTGGCGCGTGCCGTCGCGCTTTATGACGAGAACCTCGTCGCGGTCGATCTCCTCGTAGGTGGTGAACCTGTAGCCGCACTTCAGGCACTCGCGGCGGCGGCGAATCGCCGCGCCGTCGCGCGCGCTGCGCGAATCGAGCACCTTGTCGTCGTCGACACCGCACTTGGGGCACTTCATGACCTGGCTCCTTCGGCGTCGCCATCCTTGCCGCGGCCGCACATCGTGCAGTGGCGGCAGTCGAGGTTCACGGGAAGCGGCGCAGGGGCGCCGTGGCGGCGCGCGTTCCATTCGCCGATGCGGTTGATGAGGGCGAGAAGAAGCCCGAGCGTTATGAAGCCGCCCGCAGGAAGGATCGCAAGCGTGACGGGGCCAGGGTTGATTCCCTTTATGGCGATGTCGCCCCAGACGGTAAGCGTCCCCGCGCCGACGACCTCGCGGACCGCTGCGATTAGGGCGAGAGAAAGCGTGAAGCCTATGCCGCTCCCAAGGCCGTCGGCAAGGGAGTCGACGATACCGTTCTTCGAGGCGAACGCCTCGGCGCGGCCGAGGATGATGCAGTTGACGACGATCAGCGGAATGAAGATGCCGAGCGAGGCCGAGAGGTCTGGCAGGTACGCCTGCATCAAAAGGTCGATGGCCGTGACGAACGTCGCTATGATGACGATGTAGCAGGGAATGTGGACGGCCGGCGGTATCACTTTCCTCAGCGCGGAAACGAGGCCGTTGGAGCAGACGAGCACAAACGTCGCCGCGAGGCCCATGCCAAGCGCGTTTTCAAGGCTCGTCGTGACTGCAAGCGTCGGGCAGAGGCCGAGCACAAGCCGAAAGATGGGATTGTTCTTGAAAATCCCGTACCAAAAGGAAAGCCATGTTTTCATACGGGTATATTATAGATAAAAAAAAAGAAAATGGCAAGGGCGAATCAGAAGTTTATTCTGAACTCGTTCTTGCGCCAGGAGATGAGCCCGCGGTCGCGCAGGTGGCCGAGCGAGCGCGAAAGCGCCGGACGGGTCACGCCGAAGTACTCGGCCATGCGCTCGCGGTCGAATGGAATCTTGACGACGCCGGTCTTGCCCGTTTCGTTGTTCAGCCCCATCAGGTACATCTGTATCTTCGCCTCTATCGTCGGCGCGTTCATCACCGTCATCTTGCGCCAGGTAGAGAAGAACTCTCGGGCGAGGATCTTCGCCACGTTCGACGAAAACCTGGCTACAGTCGGCTCGCTTTGCTCGATCATCTGCCTGACGACCGGCATGTCGAGCGAGATGAGGACGCTCGGCTCGGCCGCCACGATAGTGCCCGGCCAGCAGGATATCTCTGGCGTGAACAGTATCCACAGCCCGAGGACTTCGCCTGTACAAATCTCCCTGACGAAGATCTGGTGTCCATGTGCCGTCTTCTCGTAGACGCGAAGCCTGCCCGAAACGACGACGAACAGCCTGTTCGCCTCAAACCCGGCATGCGCCACAATCCCGCCCTTCGCGACGGTCTTCTTGACGCCGTTGAAGCGATACAGGAGCGACTCGACGTCGGCGGCGGTGAACCCGCGGAAAAGGTCGGCACCACTTGCGAGGTCGACTATGGATGCAGCTCCCATTTCAGCCATTCTGGAACCTGACGCGCGGATCGAGCGCCGCGTAGGCAAGGTCCGTGACGAGGTTGACGAACTGGTAGAGGAGAGCGCCAAGAACGACGACCGCCCGGACGACCGCCATGTCGGCGGAGTGTATCGCGTTGATCGACACCGAACCAAGCCCCGGAATTCCGAAGAACGACTCGAGGAGGAGCGAGCCGGTGAAGAGGTAGGGTATCGCGAGCGAAATATAGGTGATGATCGGAATGAGCGCGTTCCTGAGGACGTGCTTTACGAGAATCGCCGCGCCCGAGAGGCCTTTCGCGCGCGCCGTGAGGACATACGGCTTGTAGAGCTCGTCGAGTATCGCCATGCGGAAGAACCTGACGTCGACGCCGAGGGACGAGAGGACGCCTATGAGAACCGGAAGCGCAAGGTAGAACCAGCCGCGGTAGCCCCAGATCGGAAAGAGCCCGAGTTTGTACGAGAGGAGAAACTGCCCCGCGAGCACCCACACGACGTAGTTGACGCTCATGAGGACGGTCGAGCCGAAGAGAATCGCCTTGTCGGGGAAGCGCCCTCTCCACGCCGCCGCCACGAACGCGAGCAGAAGCCCCATGACCGTGCCGCCGACGAGAATCGGAACCGTAAGCGAAAGACTCGGCCCGACGCCGCGCTTCAGGATGTCCACGACGGGCTCCTTCATCTCGACGGAATAGCCGAGGTCGCCCTTCGCGAGATCGCCTACGAAGTTGAAAAGCTGGCTGTCGAAAAGCCCCTTGAAGCCCGCATCGCCCCAATTGCCGACGATGAGCGGCTTGTCGTAGCCGTACTTGTGGTTGAAGGCGGCAATCGCCTCGGCGGTCGCGTTCTTCCCGAGGATCGCCTCGGCAGGCGAGCCGCCGACGATGTTGAAGAGCGCAAACGCGAGCAAGACTATTCCCGCCGTAGTGGGAATCACCTCCAGAATGCGCCTCAAGACGTACTTCAGCATGGCTCCCCACCCTCTATTGCCGCGCGGAGAACGGCGGCGACCGACTTTGGATCGCACTGGTCGAGACGCTCCAGGGTCTTGGCCCAGCGATACGCGCCGGAACCCGCGACATCGAACGGACGATGCACGAAAAGTTCGTCAAACGCCTTGCGGCGATCGCGGTACTTCGCCTGCACTTCCGCGAGCTTGCGCTCGAAGGCCGTGACGTAGGCGTCGGTGAACGCTGCCATGTCTGACACGAATTTCGCGCGGCGGCGGACGACGTTCGCGTAGGGAGCGACGGAATCCTCGAACGTATGCAGGTAGTTGACGAAGCTTCCCGCGTGGTCGGTCGCGATAACCCTGACAGGGAGTCCGTCCGGCCCGAACTGCACGACCTCGTAGTTCTTGTCGAAGAGGTTTTCCTTTGTCTCGGACGAGCGGCGTCCGACGATCAGGTCATGCGCCGCGGCCTCGCCCATCAGCCATGCGAACGCGAGGGCGAACGCGGGATTGCGAAAGCGCACGGGCGGGATCTTGTCGGAGGCCGTGCCGGGAACGTAGTCGCGGACATACCCGTAGGCGCGCACCGTCGTGCCGTTGTACTGGTTGCGGCCATGGTACGTCTCGGGGAACTGCGCTATAGCGACGCGCGGAGGGAGGTTCATCCCGAGCTGGCAGCACATGAGCCGGCGGTCGAGAATGTAGTCCGCGTACTCGTTCGCCTCTATCGTCGCCTGCAGCAGGTCCTTGCCTTCGTCGAGATGCTCGGCGACGCCCCACTTCTGGAAGCGGAGAAGGACAATCCGCACTTCGTCGGACTCGGCCGTCTTGCACTGGATGACATAGACGCTGCCGTGGCGAGACCCCTCGATCGGAGATCGCGCGAGCGAGCGTGCGATGCGCCCGACGTTGACGAACTCGATGTCGTTGAAGAGGCGCATCAGGTTGAAGATGATGTTGCGGACGTGGAAGTCGCAGAGCGGCGCGAGCGACGGATCGCGAGTGCGGTTGAACTCGTCCCAGAGAGGGTCGAAAATCACCTCGCCGCGGTCGACGCGGGCGCCGGGGAGCCACTCGATCTGGCGGTAGAACTCAGGCGAGATTCCCTGGATGAGATCCTGTTCGGCGGCGTTCGTTTCGTTGGTGCCGGCCGTGATGGCTGCGCACATCGCGTTGCGCCAGTCGAAGTTCTCAACAGACTCCTCGCGCAGTTCGACCGGGAGGGACATGCGCCAGTCGAGGGCGATCTTGTCGACCGCCGCGCGAAGCTCGGCGTCGCCAAGCGCATCCACGTCGAGACCCTTCAAGGCGGTCTTGATCTCGATCGGCGTCGTAGTCGGGAACAGGTCGATCTCGGGATGGCCCATCCTGTTGCGCTTCTTGAGGAACGAGACGACCTCTTTCACCTGGGCGCGGTACTCGTCCGCTGGAAGAGCCGAGACGACGTTGTATCCGCCTGCCGTAAAATAGCGTGTACCGACGGCCTGGTTGTAGTAGTAGACCGGCTTTTCCCCTATCGCGACACGCGCACTCTCGACGATCTTCGCCATGTCCTCCTGCGAGATCGGCGCACGCGCCATGCGCCAGTTCTCGCCGCGCGCCCTAAGCGCATTCCTGACTTTGGCCGCATGCGTGTTGAGGAAGCGCACCTTGCGCTTGTTGACGAGCTTCTGAAGTTCCTCGTCGGCGCGGAACGCGAGGTCCATGTGGTCGGGATCGGGCCTGATCAGCACATGTTCGTCGGTAAAGATGAGGTCTACGGACTCAGCGAACTCCGCTTCCTCTTCGGATGCGGACAGCGGCTGAAGCCCGGCTGCTGCGCGAGTTTCGTTGAGGTGGTCGATCCACATCGCGCGCTGCATGGCGTGGACGCCTCGCCTGGTCACAAGACCGGGCGTCTTGAAAAACATCGTGCCGACGCGGCTCAGCAGAGCGCCGTCCGGCGTCTTTGCGAAAATTGGTTCTCCTAAAATCTGCATATGCATATTATACCAAACCTTGGGCCATCCATGTTGGATTAGATGTCGTCAATCGGCGGTTTTCATCCCATCTCATTAAACACAAGGGGACGCAGCCGTCGGCCACGTCCCCCGCGTTTGTTGGAAAAGCACTTGGCCGTTACCAGGCGTAATGCGCGAACGCCTTGTTGGCCTGCGCCATCTTGTGCACGTCGTCGCGCTTCTTGATGACGTTGCCCTGGCCCTGGAACGCGTCGATGATCTCGGCTGCGACTGCGGAGGG
>ODAI012184945.1_pt1 | contig 21003 bp, 10 predicted proteins | sample 1539321 | NCBI WGS metagenome assembly ODAI01 (sample SAMN02144231, study PRJEB22623) | gut metagenome | biome: sheep rumen | host: Ovis aries | place: New Zealand | reverse complement strand
GAGACATATATCCGCTATGCGGAGGGCTATGACCCCTATGTGAAGGAGGGGGAGGGCATCAAGTTCTACTGCCGCAAGAACAACAGGGCTGTCATCTACGCACGGCCCCAGATTGACGCACAGGAAATGCCCGATGCAGAATATCCCTTCTTCCTCACCACGGGCCGCATGCTGGAGCATTGGCATACTGCCACTATGACGGGCAACGTGCCGGAGCTGAAAAACGCTGCTCCTGAGATGTATGTTGAAGTCAACGAGGAGGATGCCAAGCGCCTGGGCATCAGTGAGGGCGATCTGGTGAACATCACCTCCCGCCGGGCCACCTGCAAGTTCAAGGCCAAGATCAACGGCCGCGGCAAGCCCATGCCGGGGCTGGTGTACGTCTCCTTCCACGACCCGGAAGACGACCGCCTGATTAACAAGGTGCTGCTGGATGCTTTCGACCCAGGTTCCAAGCAGCCGGAGTACAAGGTCTGCGCTGTGCAGGTTGCTAAGGCATAAAATTCACTTACTCTATAAATTATAGCAAGGCCTCCGGGACAAAACCGGGGGCCGTTTTGTGTGTATTGACTTCTGTATTGATAGTGGAGAAAAATAAGGCGAAATGGGGTAGAAAATAGGTATAATAAAGACTTTTGATTAAAAAAATATGCAATCCAGCTTGTAAATTATTTTGGTGTATGCTATCATGTCACCATGTGATTTTACATGAAGCAGGGAGTGTGGTTGAGATGTCATTGCGGAATATTAAGATGGCATTCCAGCTTTTGTGTATAATTGGAATAGACGTATGTCCGCAGGGGGGGGGGCATAGCTGGCGCATATCAGAATCAATTCAGAATAATGCGTCTGTAATTGTCCCTGCCAACTTCATATTATTTTTTACAAGCCAAGCGTGTTGATGCGCTTGGCTTGTTTGTGTGCGCAAAATTTGCAGGGAAGAGACGTTTGCGCAGCAGGGAATACCAGTAAATAAATTTGAGGAGTGCTGAAATGATTATTACCAAAACACCTTTCCGCATCAGTTTCTGCGGCGGTGGCAGTGACATGGAGGATTTCTACAAGGAACATGGGGGCTGTGTGCTCAGTACCACCATCAACCGCTATGTGTACCTCATCGTGCATCCTTATTTTGAGAAGGGACGCACAGTGCTCAAGTATTCCGAGAATGAGCGGGTGGATGACCTTCATGATATTCACCATTCCATTTTCCGCTGCGTGCTGAGGGATATGAACATCAGCGGGGTGGAGATTACCAGCACGGCTGATATTCCCAGTGGCACGGGGCTTGGTTCCTCAAGTTCCTTTACGGTGGGGCTCCTGCATACTTTGTATTGCTACCAGGGCAAGTATGTCAGCAAGGCTCGTTTGGCAGAGGAAGCCTGCGAGACGGAGATTGAGAAACTTGGTGCTCCCATAGGCAAGCAAGATCAGTATGCGGCAGCCTTTGGCGGGCTGAACTTCATCGCCTTCCGCCCTAACGGCACGGTGGCAGTGGAGCCCCTGATTGCCCACAAGAAGACCCTGAGCAAACTTCAGGAGAACCTGGTGATGTTCTATACAGGCCTGAAGCACGATGCAAATAAGATTCTTTCGGAACAAAAGAGCAATATAAGTCAGAAGGCCAAGTCCGAAAACCTCCAGCGTATGTGCGAGCTGGCCCATGTGATGAAGGGGGCAGTGGAGAAGGGGCAGTTGGAGGACTTCGGCAGCATCCTGGATGAAAGCTGGCAGAAGAAGCGGGAACTGGCAGGCAGCATTTCCAATTCCTACATAGATGATCTTTACGACTGTGCCATGAAGAATGGAGCCATGGGCGGCAAGCTCCTGGGTGCTGGCGGCGGCGGCTTCCTGCTTTTCTACTGCCCCAAGGAAAAGCAGCCCAGGCTGGCCCAGGCATTGAATCTGGAGACATTCCCGTTCTCGTTTGAGTATGACGGCAGTTCCGTGGTGTATATTGGCGACAAGTATTGGGAGGAAAACTGATGAGAGCATTAGTGATTGGCGGCGCCGGCTTTATCGGCAGCCATCTTTGCGAGGCACTTCTGGAGGCTGGCCATGAGACGGCCTGCCTGGACAACTTCTCACTAGGCAGCAAGGACAACCTACGCCAGGTGCAGGACAACGAGAATTTCAGCCTCTACGCTCTGGATGCTTCTGAAGGAGAAAGCCTGAGGGCAGCTTTCAGGGAAATCCAGCCTGACTACGTGTTTCATCTGGCAGCCAACTCAGACATCCGTGCCAGCGCCGAAAATCCCTCCGTGGAATATAAGAACACCTACACTACCACCTATCAGATACTGCAGTGCATGAGAGAGTTCGGTGTCAAGCGGCTCTTCTTCGCTTCTACCTCTGCCGTATACGGTGACAAGCGGGATGTGCTTCTGGATGAGAATACCCCGAATCTTGCTCCCGTGTCCTACTATGGCGCAGCCAAGTTAGGCAGCGAGGCCCTGCTTAGTGCTTACTCATACATGAACGATTTTTCTACTTTGGTATTCCGCTTTCCCAACGTCATAGGCCCCCATCTTACCCATGGGGCAGTTTACGACTTCATCCATAAACTGAAGAAGAATCCCAAAGAGCTGGAAATACTGGGGGATGGACGCCAGACCAAGCCATATATCTACGTGAAAGACCTGATCCGCGCCATCATGTTCTTCATGGACAAGGTGCCCCAGGGGGTGACTATCTACAACGCAGGTGTTGAAGGGGCCTCCAGCGTCACTGGTATGGCAGATATCATCTGCGAGGAAATGGGTTTGAAAGACGTGGCCTACCACTACACCGGTGGCGAAGGCGGCTGGAAGGGTGATGTGCCTCGCTTCAACTACTGTCTGGACAAGATCCATCAGGCCGGTTGGCAGGCAGAATTGAATTCCGACGAGGCCGTGCGCAAGACTGTACAGGACGTACTGAAGGAAATGGCATGATGAAAAAAGCATATACAGCTGTTATCCAGGCTGGAGGCAAGGGCACCCGCATGAGGGAGCTCACCGGTGACAGGATACCAAAGCCCATGCTGGAGCTGGGCGGCAAGCCCATGATCCAGTGGCAGGTGGAGAACCTGAAGAAATACGGCATCAAAGAATTCGTCTTCATCATCGGGCATTTAGGTGAGAAGGTCAAGGAATACTTCGATGATGGCACGGCCTTTGGCGTACATATCAGATATGTGGAAGAAAATGAGCCTCTAGGCTCCGGCGGCGCTCTGTGCTATCTGAAAGACATGGTGGGGGAAAGCGATGTCCTGCTGGTCTTTGGGGATGTGATGTTTGACATAGATGCCCCAAGGCTCCTGGATTTCCATGAGGAAAAGCAGGCAGGTGTGACTCTGCTAGTGCATCCCAATGCCCATCCCCAGGATTCAGATCTGGTAGTCATGGATGAGAACAACCAGGTACTGAGCTTTGACTTTGCCAAGAACAATCGGGATTATTATTATGACAACTGCGTCAATGCGGGCATTTACGTGCTGGGAAATGAGATTATCAAGTCATTGGGAGAGCCAGCTCCGCTGGATCTTGAAAAAGAGCTTTTCAAGCCAGCCCTGGAAGCAGGAAAGATTTATGGTTACTGCACCACAGAGTATGTGAAGGACGCAGGCACTCCCAAGAGATTCCGGGCCGTGGAAAGCGAGCTTTTGCAGGGGATATGGGAACGCAGGAATCTTTCAAATCCTCAGAAATGCGTGTTCCTTGACAGGGATGGCACCCTCAATATCTACAAAGGGCTTATCAGCAGCCCTGAGGACTTGGAATTGGAAGCAGGTGTGGCAGAAGCCATTGCTATGCTGAATGCTTCAGGCTTCCTGGCCATCATGGTCACCAACCAGCCTGTAGTGGCCCGGGGCCTCTGCAGCATAAAAGATGTGCGGGAAATCCACAAGAAACTCAGCGTCCTCCTGGGTGAGCAGGGGGCTTATCTGGACGATATGATTTTCTGCCCCCATCATCCGGACAAAGGCTACCCGGAGGAAAATCCTGCTTACAAGATTCACTGCCGCTGCCGCAAGCCCGATACGGGCATGGTGGAGGAAATGGCAGAGAAGCACCATGTGGATATAAAGAATTCCTGGTTTATCGGGGATACCACAGTAGATATCAAGACCGGAATAAACGCCGGACTGCACACTGCGTTAGTAAGAACCGGCGAAGCAGGCAAAGACGGCAAGTATGAAGTGCAGGCCGAAGTGGAAGCAGAAAATTTTCTGGAAGCCGTAAAGAATATATTAAAACCGTGAATAAAAAACCTCTCTTTTAGAGGGAAGTGGCAGCCCGAAAGGCTGACGGAAGGAGTAAAAATGAAAGATTACAGAAAACAGATCGGCTCTTATATAGATTTGGAGAAAAATGTGCTGGATAGCATTTCTCAGGAAGACATCAACCAGGTCATGAACCTGCTGGAGGAAGCAAGACTGAATGGCCGCCGCATCTTCACCTGCGGCAACGGCGGCAGCGCCAGCACAGCCTCTCACATGGTCTGCGATTTCAACAAGGGCGTGAGCCTCGATCAGGAGACCAAGTACAACTTCGAGTGTCTCAGTGATAATGTGGCTGTCATGATGGCCATTGCCAATGACATCAGTTATGATGACGTGTTTGTTGTGCCCCTCAAGAACAAGTTGAAAGAGGGGGACGTGCTTATTGGCATTTCCGGCAGCGGCAACTCTGAGAACGTAGTGAGGGCATTTGCTTATGCCAAGGAAAAGGGTGCCAAGACCATAGCCATGACCGGCTACTCCGGCGGCAAGCTGAAGGAAATGGCGGACTGCAATCTCCACGTGAATATTGACAACATGCAGATTGCCGAGGATGTCCACCTTATCCTTAATCATTTGATGATGTACATACTTTCAGGTGAATGATTTTGAGCAGCAGGCTTCTTGATGAATATATCCCTTATAAAGCAGGAGAGAAGGCGCGCATCCTCTTCCTCTTTGAGGTGGCTTCCTTCTGGCCTTCCTGGGAGTCTGTTTACGAGGCATTCCAGGAGGACAGCAGGGCAGAGGTGCGTCTGGTGCTGATGACCAAACGGGCCATCGAGCACTCCCAGCTGGTATCGGCCCAAAGCTTCCTGGAAGAAAAGGGCTATGATTACGAACTGGACGAAGACTTTGATTTCAAGGGCTATCGGTCTCATGTGGTATTTATGCAGAGTCCCTATGACCTGACCTTTCATACCCCGGATATGCTGGCACTGAATTTCAAGAAGCAGGGAACCCGGGTGGTGTATATCCCCTACGGCATCGAGATAGCGGATACAAATACTGCTCGTCGTGACCACTTCCAGAATTTCGTAGTGGAAAACTGCTGGCGCATTTACACAAGTTCGGAGAAGATGGCGGCAGAGTACAAGAGGCACTGCATGAACTACAGGGCTGTGCGTGCATTGGGTTCACCTAAGTTTGACTACTGGGCAGACGGGGCCGGAGATTTGCTTCCCGAAGCAGTACAGGCCCATGTCCAGGGGAAGAAAGTAGTTCTTTGGAAAATGCATTTTCCCAAGGACATCATGGATCAGGGCCGGCGGGTGATGATCACCCCGGTTTTGGATGAATATCTGGAGTTTGCCAAAAGGCTGGGGCGCTATGAGGACATGGAGTTCATCTTCCTGCCTCACCCCAAGATACTTCATGGCATAGAGGTCTATGATGTGCAAGGGGATGATGAGCTGATCAAAAAGACAGCGGCTCTCCTGGCCCTGCTGCGAAACCAGAATAATGTTCTCATCTATGAGGGGGACGACTACCGCCCTGCCTTGGCCTCTGCAGATGCCATCATGCTGGACAGAAGCGGCACCATGGTGGAGGCAGCCATGACGGGGAGGCCCTTGCTGTTTCTGGAAAACAGGGATTACCAGGAGGTCTGGACTCCGCCCATCAAGGCTTTGACAGCCTCCTTTGCCAAGGGCACGGGGGCAGAGGATATGGAGAACTTTCTCGAAGCCCTGCAGGCTGATGAGACTGAGCAATATCTGGGGTACAAGGAAGCTTTGAAGCAGGAGTTCCCCCAGGCAGAGGGCAGCTGCGGCTGCCGCATCAAGGAGGACATCCTGGCAGGACTATCAGAACCTGCCCCTAAGTTTCCCCGCATAGTCCTCTACGCCACAGGCCGTATCTGCCGGTATTATCTGGAGCAGAAAGAGTGGCAGCAGGGAATAGAGATTGCAGCCATAATCGACTCCAATCCAAAGAACTGGGGCAAAGATTTCTGCGGCCACAGGATAGAGCCGCCAGAGCGACTGAAGGAAATGGACTATGAGGCGCTGGTCATCATGTCGGATTTCTTTTATCACGAAATCAAGAAAACCCTGGTTTATGAGATGCGGCTGGAGGAAAGGAAGATCTGGCGGCTGGACGAGTTTTTGGTTGAGATTGGTATTACAGGATAGAGCTGGGAGGATTTAATTCACCATGGAGTATAGGCAGTGCAAGGGCCAGGTTAGGGTGGCTTTTATCTTTCAGGCAGGTTCCTTTTGGCCTTCCTGGGAAAGTGTTTGGGAGGCAGCCAGACAGGACAGCAGATTTGCAGTGAAGCTTTTTCTGGTACCCTGGAGTGAAAAGGCTGGGGACAGAGATCAGATGGAGCATGGAGAGGAGTTCCTGCGTGAGCATGGCATATCTTATGAGGTTTTTTCTTATGAAGCCATCACAGGATTTGCTCCTCACTGGATGCTTTACCAGACACCTTATGAAAGGCGCCACCGTCTGCCGGAAGCATGGTCTGCCTGCTACCGGCTGGAGGGAAGCCGAATTGCCTATATTCCCTATGGGATCGAGATTTCCGATACGGCAGAATCAAGGAATATGCACTTTGCCCAGCCACTGGTAAGGAATGCCGCTGCTATTTTCGTCCTGTCAGAGGCCATGGGGGAAGAGTATCTGAGGTACTGCCTGAACCCAGATGCTGTGCAAGTTACGGGACTCCCCCGCTTCGATGCACTGCAGAAAACATTCCCCTTGCCAGATAGCGTGGAGAGCAGGATTGGCGGGAGGAAGGTGGTTCTCTGGAAGGCGCATTTCCCAAAAGAATTCCAGGAAAATGGCCAGGTGAGGACTGCTACGCCGGATTTGGAAGAATATTTGGCTTTTACTGAATATGTGCGTCAGCATGAGAACGTGTTCTTCATTTTCCTGCCTCATCCGAAATTTGCGGGCAAGTCTGTGCCGCCCCGCCTGCGGGCCATGGCCGGAAGGCTTTTGGATACGCTGGGCAATTTGCCCAATGTGCATATAGACCGGCAGGAGGATTACCGCCCTTCATTGTTACGGGCTGATGCCATCATTGTAGACCGCAGTGCAGTTATGGTGGAGGCAGGTCTGAAGGGAATCCCTGTCCTTTATCTGTACAATGCGGATTATGACGAGCCTATGACCGCACCTGTGCAAAAACTTTTGGAGTCCTATGAGAAGGGCACCGGAGCTGAGGATATGGCTGCTTTCTGTGACAGACTGCTTCGGGGAGAGGATGAAGGCAGAGAAAAGAGGCAGGAAGCATTTCATGAATGCGTGCCATATTTGGATGGCAGATGCGCACAGAGGATACTCGCTTGCCTGTGGAATGGCGCACAGGATAGTGAACCTGTCGGCCTTCCAGATAGATTCCTTCCCAACACAAGGCTGGCCGTCTTTGGTGCGGGAGAGGCATATAAGTTCACCCTGGCGCAGCTTGAAGCGCGGAGGGATAAATCCATTTCCCTTAAATATCTGGCAGAAGATGTCAGCTCTGCAGCTGCTGATGATTTAGACTATGCGGTGCTGGCCTCAGAAAATGGATTCCTTGAGAATTATGGCAGCCTCCGGCAGACCGGATGGGCAAAGGAGAAGATTCTTGGCTTTGACCAGGCAGTGACTCTGGTCCGGCAGCAGAAAAGCTGTAAGTGCCTGGGGATGGTATCCGTGGTCATGACGGTATTTGGTTGGAAGGAATACCTCTCTGAGGCTGTGCAGTCCATACTTGATCAGACCTATTGCAGTTTGGAACTGATTGTGGTGGTGGAATATGGGGCAGATATGAAAGTGGTGGAGACACTGCTGGAGTTTGCTCACAGGGACAGCCGCTTGCGTCTGTATTTCAATGACAGCAGACTGGGACTGGCAGAATCTCTGAACAAAGGTATCTGTGAGGCAAAAGGTAAGTATATCGCCCGCATGGATGACGACGATGTATCGAGTCCGCAGCGGCTGGAGCGGCAGGTGGAATATCTGGAAGCCCATCCTGAGATTGGCTTGTGCGGCACTTTGCAGGAGTCAGTTACTCCTGAGAAGACCGATGTGACCTATGCCCCGGCAGAATCGGAACTGTTGAAGGCCGAGATGCTCTTTGGTTGCCAGCTGAGCCACACTTCGGTGATGTTTCGCAGGCAACTTTTTGTAGATAATGCTTGGTTTTATGACGGCACTAAGCTGGCAGAGGACTATGATCTTTGGATGCGCATTCTGGATAAGACCAGCATGGGTAACATCAATGAACCTCTGGTAAAGCACCGCTTCGGCTTTGGCAATATTTCTCTGGAGAAAGGAAACAGGCTCGCGGAGGAATTTGCTATTAGAATCCGGCACAATGTAGGACATTTCTTGAAGCTTGATTGCAGCAGATACAGCGCTGAAGCTTTCTGCTCCTGGCGCAGATTCCCCAGCGGTCTTGCAGAAGGGCAGCTTGTAGACCTGCTGCTGGAGGAAGTAGAACTTCTTCAGCGTATGGATGAAGCTAACAGAGTTTGCGGCTTTGCCGATAAGACGGCTTTTGTCAGGATGCTGATGCGGAGATTCCGCTGGTTTTACTATGAGATAGCAAGGCAGACCGGCATGTGGGAAATGTTCTGGCTGGTCAGAAAATATGATGTGCAAGGCAGCCTGACTTTCCGGGAAAATATAGCAGCGTGTTTTGATTCCGTTGGACAGCTGGACAAAGAGTGCGAAGAAGCCAGCCTGATGCTAAAGAATCTACTCAGTCTGCCTCAGGGCAGCAGGATTGTCATCTATGGTCTGGGAGAGTCATATCAGCGGATGCTGGGCAAGTGGGGCAGACAGGCTGTAGCTGCTGGTTACGACGTCCTTGGGGTTATGGATGCCAAGGTCAAAACCAAAGAGTTTCCCATGCTTGACTTCCCTCAGCTGGAGGATACGGCTTATGACAGGATCCTTATTTCCACGGGCAAGTATTTCCAGGAAATACGCAGCAGGCTGCTGGATGAAGGAATCCCGCAGGAAAAGATTGGCATGATGGATCAGCTGTGGCTTACCTTGCAGGATAAGATACGCATAGTATTTGTATTCCAGGTGCCGTCTTTCTGGCCCTCTTGGGAATCCCTTTACCATGAGTGCCTGCATGATAGCAGGTTTGAGGTGAAGCTGGTCTGGATTGAGGATATTTCCTATGGGGATAAGGCGCAGATGCAGAATGCCCGGGAGTTCCTGGAGGAGAAGGGCCTCCCCTATGAGATTTTCTCGCCTCAGGAGATGCTGGCCTATCATCCCCATTACATGGTTTATCAGACACCCTATGATAAGGGGCACCGTCCTCTTGATTTCTGGACTATGCGCTATAAAAGGCAGGGGGCAAGGATTGTCTATGTCCCATATGGCATAGAGATTTCAGATACGGCAGAGTCCCGCTACAAGCATTTCACCCTGCCGCCTGTGCTGAATGCCTTCCGCATTTATGTGTTGTCTGCAGCCATGCAGGAGGAATACAGGCAGCATTGCACCAATGCCGGGGCTGTAAGGGCGCTGGGACTCCCCAGGTTCGATGCCTTTGCCCATAAGGAGCGTTTCCCCTTGCCGCAGGAACTGCAGGAAAGGATTGGCGGGCGCAGGATCATCCTTTGGAAATCACATTTCCCCAAGGTGTTCAAAAGTGGCAGCCAGAAGTTGCAGGCTACACCTGATTTGAAAGAGTTTTTGAAGTTTATTCCGTATATACGGGAGCATGAGGAGCTTTTCTTCATCTTCATGCCGCATCCGAAGTTCACTGACAGTACCATTGAACCGGAATTGCGGGAAAAGGCTGTGAGGCTTTTGGATGAACTTAGGGACTGTACCAATGTGTATGTAGATCAGGCTGATGATTATCGCGTGACCCTCATGCATGCGGATGCGGTGATGATTGACCGCAGTGCAGTCATGGTAGAAGTGGCGGCATTAAAGTGCCCAGTGCTGTACCTTTACAATGAAGCATACAGGGAACCAATGACACCGCCCATCCAGAAACTGCTGGACAGTTATGAGAGCGGTTGCAGGGCTGAGGCGATGGCAAGATTCTGCGATATGGTGCAGGCTGAAGAAAGAGCACGGCAAATGTCGGAACGGATTGCTGCAAATGAATGCTTGCCAATGCTGGATGGCATGATTGGCAGACGCATTAAGGAAGATCTTTGGCAATCTGCACAGGAAGAGCCGGAGTGCCTGGCAAGGAAGGTTGACGTTGATACCCGTCTGGTGATTTTTGGAGTGGGGGACATAGGCGACTACTGTGCCCGCCATCTGGAGGGATATGAGTCTGGTCATATCGTTGCTTATACGGACAATGCCAAAAGCAAGCAAGGAAGCAGTATGAATGGTGTTCCCGTGGTGGCTCCGAAAGAATTGCAGGCCTTGTCTTATGATTTTGTGGTGATTGCCACTGAAAGATATTATTATGCGATTTATCATCAGCTGGTGGATGAGTTACAGATTCCGCCTGAGAAGGTCATGAATTACGATGAGTATTTGATGGCGTGTATGTATAGGGATTGAGAAAAGGCAGACTGGAGACATTCATGAAGGACAAAACTCACATAAGTATTTTTGCAGACTGCACGATAAGGGATATTTTTGGTATTTGCGATTCTGAACAAAAATATGTCATAGACAAAAATATATCTTCCATACATCCCTTTTCCATTATAAGTAAGCCTGTGAGTGAATATTCAGAATTCGGGGGGGCGCAGGATGAGGAGATATTCGGCAGACTAGAAAAATTTTTCATAAGGAATATCAAGTACGATCTAGCTAAAGACCTTGGAGAAATGCCGGAAAAGAAATCTGACTTCATGCTCTTTCACATGTCGAATATCCGTTTTGGCTTGCTTCGGGATTGCAGTGATAGAGATATAAGGCTTACATCTGTGACAAGGTGGGATAAGTTCTTCCATTACATAAGCAATCTGGCAAAAAATGGATTTATACCCAAGAAATATGAAGTCCTTGAGGTTTATGAACTTCAGGAGAACGAATTCTATGGATATATAGATGGCTTCATGGCAATGCTGCTGCAAAGATACAAGGAAGAACAGTTGGTTTTGTTTGAAGTCTATATGACTGATGATATGGTGAATGCCAGAAAGGATAATTTGAGCAAGTATCAGGCCTATGAGTGGTTGCCAAACGATGATTGGATGCGCAGAGTTAACGAAGTTATTTTAAAGGCACATACTTACATTAAGGAAAAATGGCCTCGTATGCATATAGTGGAATCTCCAGAGCCAATTTTGGCCTATGAAGGTCATAAGTGGGGTAAGTATCCTACACATTTCATGAATGAATACTACGAATATGCTTATAATGCCATGAATGTTATAGCGGAGTATGGGAATAAGGATAGGGACGCAGAACAACTGAAACTCAACATATTAAAAAAGAAATATGATTATGTGTTCTATCGTTGCTATGCCAATCTTAAAATGGGTCATGTCATTGATAATTTCATGGATGTTGATGATTTTGATTTGCTGGCGCGGCGTTTGGACAAATCTATGGAAAGATGGACTTGGGATAGGTATTTGAGGATACAGGATAGGTTGATGCCTGAGATTATGAAGCGGTTGGAAGTTATAGAAAGAAATCTGGAAACTAGCAATACAGTGGAAAAGTATTGATAATTTCTTAATTTTAGGAGGAAATATGGCTAAGATATCGGCAGTCATGCCTTTGAGCATGCATGGAGAAAAGTATATAGAGGAAGCAATTCGGTCTGTCAAAGCGCAGAGCATGCAGGATTGGGAATTCATTATCGTGCATGAAAAGAATCTTTCCCAGGATACTGTTTCAATCCTGAAGGAGAGTGCAAAAACCGATGAGCGTATTGTCCTCCTGGAAGTCGAGGAAGATAAATCTCTGGCAGAGAAGCTGAATCTTGGGCTTCGTCAGGCCAAGGGGGAATATATCGTCAGAATTGAGGCGGACTGTCCCTCTGCGTCGGAACGTTTTGCAAAGCAACTGGCATATATGGAAGCTCATCATGATGTGAGCCTTCTGGGTACAGCTGTCAAAGTGCTGACTCCCAAAGGGGAATCCCTGCGCAAGGCCATCTGTGACCCGGATGAATTGAAAGCATCCATGATTTTTGGGGCAGAGATGAATCACTGCTCAATTATGCTCAGGAAATCATTCCTTGATGCCAATGGTCTGGAATATGACAAGGCATTCTTGGGCGAATATGAACTGTGGGTGAGAATGATTCTAGCTGGTGGAGCATGTGCTAATCTGCCTGAGGTTATGGTGACTTATCGTGTGGGCTTTGGAAATGTGGATGCTGGCAGTAGGAGCCGTCTGCAGCAGGAGTCCAGGCTTATGAGCATGCGTATTGCAGAATTCCTGGGAGTGAAGACCGCCGACTATAGTCCTACCTTGTTCGCCAACTGGCGCAATCGTCCCGAGCGTCATGCCAGCCAGTATCCTGTGAACTTCCTCCGAAAGGGATATCAGCTTCTGATGGAAATTTTGCAGGGAAATCAGGAGAATAAACTTTTTGCTCAGGAAGAACTGTGTAAGGTTGTATTCCGTCGTTGGGATTGGATCAGGCAGAGTTGCGGGTATGAATTCGAAAGTTTCTCAGGAGAGCAGAGAGCAAAGGAATACAGCGGTAGCCCACTGGTCAGTGTTGTCCTGCCTCTTTCTGCTGAGGCTAAGGTTTTGAGTAAGACTATTGATTCTCTTGAGAGGCAGAGCCTGAAAGATTGGGAACTGTTGCTTATCGAGGTTTCCGGCAAGGAAGATGGACGGGCAGAGATTGCCAGGATGTATGCCATGCAGGACAGTCGCATACATTTCTTTGCTATGGAAGAGGAGCGCAGTCTGCCTCAGGCCATGAATATTGGTCTGAAGGAAGCAAGGGGACAATATATTGCCCAGATGGACGGAGAAGCTGTGCTGATGCCGGACAGGTTGGAAAGACAGGCAGCTTTCCTGGAAGAGCACAATGAAGTAGGTGCTGTGGGCGGCTGGCAGCGTATTGTAAAGGAAGAGGGCAGTTACTGTCTGCAGCCGACAACTGAAGCAGCCAAGGTCAAGGCTCGTCTGATGTTCTACTATGATATGCTTCCCTCTACGCTGATGTTCCGCAGTAGCGCGATGACGGCCAAAGAAATCTGCTACGATGAAAGCAGAGAGAATTTCCAGTATGAACTTTTGACCCGGTTGGCGGATATTGCAGAAATCACCAATCTGTCGCATGTGATGGAAGAAAGAATTGAGCCGGATACCTGTCCCAAGGAAGGTGGCGAGGTGACGGCAGAAGTACTTAAGCATACTCTGGGAATCAACCTTAACGAAAGCGAGAGGAATATGCTCAATGAGCTGAAGCTGTCCTCTGGCAATGATCAGTGGAAAGTGAAGCAGCGTTTGATGCGATTGGAAAAGTTGCTTCGCTGGATTTTGAGCCGTAATGAAGAAGCAAAGGTTTATGAAGAAAGAGCTCTGCTGGAAGCCTTGGCAGGAAAATATCTGCGTGTGAAGTACGGCGTGAATTGGGAAGATATTGATTTTGCCAAGATAGAGAGTCTGGAGCAGGCCTTCCAGGAGGAGTTCCAGCCACCGCTTATTACCGAATATGAAGTAATCCGTTTTGGCGAGAGTAAAAGTGTACCCAGGCTTACGGCACTGATGCCTCTCTACAATGGGGCAAAGTATATCCGCGAGTCTTTGGAAGCTATCCAGGCTCAGACATTCAATGATTGGGAATTTGTCATTGTCAATGATTTCGGCAGTGATGACGGATGTGCTGAGATTGTCAAAGAATATGCTGCAAAAGACAATAGGATAGTGTTGGTGCAGGTGTTGAAGCGCAATCTTGGCCTGGCGGCCTCACTTAATCTTGGCTTGGACCTGATAAAGAGTGAGTATGTGGCAAGGGTGGATGTGGATGATCCCTCTGAGCCGGAGCGCTTTGAAAAACAATTGGCATTTATGGATAAAAATACCCATTTGTCCCTTTCCAGCGTATGGCAGAGAACTGTCACACCCCAGAGAGCATCAGTGATGGAGGTTCCCAGCGAACCTGAGGAATTGAAGGCTGCTATGCTCTTTGGCTGCGCTGTCACACATTGCGGTGTCATACTGCGCAAGAAGGATTTTGATGAGCACAATTGGCGTTATGATGGAAGCTTCTTGTCAGAGGACTATGAGCTTTGGACGCGCATGCTGATGGAAGGTGCTTCCATAGCGAATATTCCTGAGCCTTTGGTATGTCATCGCTACGGATTCGGCAATATCAGCATGGGCAAGGGCGAGAGGCTTTTGCAGGAATTCCGTTCTTCAGCTATGCGCTTTGCAAAGTTCCTGGGGGTACAGACTGAGAAATATGATGAAAAGCTTTTTTCCGGTTGGAACAGCAAGCCTACCGATTATGCCAGAAAGAATAAGGCTGCTTTCTTGAGAGAAGGATTCAACCTTTGCAAGGAAATCATGAACCGGAGTGAAGTAACGGGGTTCTGCTCTGCAGAGGCTATGAAGAATGTCCTCCTGCGCCGTATGGATTGGCTGCGTCAGTGCTGTGGTGTGAAGTTTACAGAGAACTTCAATGATGCATTTGGTCATATACAGATTACTCCCAGGGTAAGTGTGGTGCTGCCTGCTTTCCGTGCGTCAACATATATCAGCCAGGCCATTGATTCTATTCAGGCACAGACTTTCACGGATTGGGAACTGCTGGTGATAAATGATGCGGGCAGCGACGACGGTACAGCTGAACTGGTTAATATGTACGCTTGGAATGATCCACGCATCAGGCTTATACAGGCCAAGGAGCGTTTGGGACTGGCTGAGTCCCTGAACTTGGGCATGCGCGAGGCAAGGGGCGAATATATCGCCAGAATTGATGCTGATGATACGTCCATGCCAGAGCGTTTTGAAAAGCAGGTGGCTTATCTGGATGGCCATCCAGATGTCGGCATCTTGGGCACTTGGCAGCGCCATTACGGTAGGGGAGAGTGGATTCATAAAGCCGCGCCCGAGCCGGAACTGCAGCGTTGCAGACTTCTCTTTTGGTGTGACCTATGTCATTCTACCCTGATGCTCAGGCGCGGGATTTTCATGGAGCATGAGCTTTTCTATGATGATACGGCTCAGGCAGAGGATTTCGACCTGTGGACCCGTTGCATGGACTATATGCAGATTGCCAACATCCCGGAAGTACTGGGAGACTACCGGGAGGGCACTGGTATTACTGGAGGGAAAATTGCAGACTTATCTGATGAAAGCGGACGTGTCACGGCAAGGACTCTCAAACGAGTATTGGGGCTGAATCTTAGCCTGTACGAATACCGTCTGCTCAATGCCTGGAGGAATCCTATTTCTAGTGACCGTAAGGAAGAAGATTTGGAAATCGTCCGGGAGGTTATGAAGCGCATCTGGTGCAGGAATGAGGAAGTGGGTTTCTTTGATTCACGCTGCCTGGCTCAGGTATTAGCAGCTAAGTATTATTGGCTGAAGGAAAATAAGGATTGGAAGAAATGCGATTACAGTCATGTTCAACGGCTGGAAGATATTTTTGCCGAAAGAGAAGATCAGTCGGCTGCTGGACAGGGCTTTATAGGCGGGCTTTATCTCAAGGCCAGCAAATGGGGCCGTAATAAAAGCAAAGCTGGCCAGCTATCAAAGGGAGAAATTTATCAGCGCATTGACAGCGAACTATTGCCTAAGATTGATAAGGCAGTGGAAAAGTGGACTTGGGAACGCTACCAGCGTATTAATAAGGATTTGTTGCCTAAAATAGACAAAGCAGTGGAGCAGTGGACGTGGAACCGCTATCAGCGCACAAGCCAGGAGCTTATGCCAAAGATTGACAAGATGATAGAGCAGTGGACATGGGAGCGCTATCAACGTGTGGCCTATGCCAGCGGAAATATGACCATGATACCCTATTATCCTGATACGAAAATAAGGGTGGTTTTCCTTTTCCAGGTGGCGGCTTTCTGGCCTGCGCAGGAGCCATTGTACAGGGAACTTTCCGCTGATGGCAGGTTTGAGGTGAAGCTTGTCTGCTATGATGAGCGCATTGACTCCAGCATAAAGGTGGAGACAGCCAGGGAATACTTAATGGAAAATGGCTATGATTTCACACCTTGGGAGGAATTCGATATTGATGATTTTAATCCTCATGTTGTCTTCCTGCCTACGGCTTATGACTCGAACCGAAGACCTGCCTACAAGAGCAAGAATCTTGCATTCAAAGGTTATAGGGTAATCTATATCCCCTATGGTATTGAGATAGCTAATACCAGGCATGCAAGGCATGATCATTTCGAGTATCCTATTGCAGAGTTTGCCTGGAAGATATACACCTTCTCAGAGACCATGCGGTACGATTATCTGCGTCACATACACCATAGGACAGAAATCGTGGCCAAAGGTCTGCCTAGGTTCGATGCTCTCTTCCACAAAGAAAGATTCCCGATGCATAGTGAAGTGGTAGAAAATGCCAAGGGGAGGAAAATCGTCCTTTGGAAAGTTCATTTCCCAAAGGTAATTAAAGAAGAAGGCAAGGTTATATTGGTGACTCCTGATATCCGGGAGTATATCGAATTCGCCAAAAAAGTGGAGTCAGAATACAATAATATCTTCTTCGTATTTATGCCGCATCCGCGTTTCTATGAATTCAATGATGATGCAAAAGTACGAAGCCAGATTAGGGAACTGATGGAGATTCTTTCAGAGGCAGATAATGTTTACATCGATGAAGCAGATGACTACCGTCCTTCCTTGCTGAATGCAGATGCCATTATCGTAGACCGCTCTGCCGTCATGATTGAAGCAGCGGTGGTAGATGTGCCGTTACTGTACATGGCAAATGCAGATTTCTACGAGCCTATGACAGATGCGGTTGGTCCTTTGGTGGACAGCTATGAACAGGGCACAACGTGCCAGGATATGGAAGAGTTCATAGAAAGATTCCGTCAGGGGATTGACAAGAACAGGGAAGCCAGGAACAAGGCTTTCAAGGAATGCATTCCTTACTTTGACGGCAAATGCAGTGAGAGAATCAAGGAAGATATAGTGAAGTCTTTGGAGCAGGAAAGCAAGGTGTGAGCATGGAGGAGCGTACCAAGGTACTGGAAGAACAAGTCGAGAAACTCCAGGAAATCGTTCAATCCTTGGAGGGAAAACTGGACAAATCTGTTGAGCGCTGGACTTGGGAAAGGTACCAGCGTATGGAGAAGAATTTGCTGCCTGTGATAGACAAGGCGGTAGAGAGGTGGACTTGGGAGCGTTATCAGCGGATAGAGAAAAAGCTTCTTCCAGTGATAGATAAGTCTGTGGAACGCTGGACATGGGAACGGTATGGGAGAGTGCGTCAAGATCTGGCAAAGCATCTTTGGAATGTATGCTATGAGTTGGATCCTCAGAAGATGCAACGTTCCTTGAACGAATCTATATGGTATGACCTTGATTTCTACATGCATAATCGTTACGGTTCTGTACATTCTGCTGTGCAGATTCTTTCATTGCTGTTCCCCTGCATCCCCCATAGAAGTGTGGTGGATTTCGGTTGTGGCATAGGCACCTGGCTTTGGGTGGCCCAAAGCTTTGGTGCAGAGGAAATCTTGGGCCTGGATGGCCCCTGGGTGCCAAAGGCTATGCTTATGATACCGGAAGCCAGTTTCCGATGTGCGAATCTGGAGCATCCGGTGACGCTGGAGCAGAGATATGAACTGGCCATGTCCCTGGAAGTGGCGGAGCATCTTCCTGAGGAGGCAGCAGATACTCTGGTAGACAGCCTTTGCAAAGCTGCAGATGTGATTCTCTTCTCCGCTGCCCATCCTGGGCAGGGAGGAGACAACCACATCAATGAGCAGCCCATGGAATACTGGGAGGAGAAATTTGCGCAATGTGATTATATTCCTATTCAGATCAAGCAATACTTCCCTATAGATCAAAGTCGAATAGAAGATTGGTATAGAGAAAATATAGTATTGTTTGCAAGGCGGGGAATGAGTGATGAAATTAATGCTTGTCTTAGGAAAAGATTGGCTAAGGTGGCTTCAAAATAGATATAGAGAAGAAATTTGAAGTCAGGGAAGAGATGTGAGTATATATGAGTCCTGTAGAGCTGAAGTGGCTTGATATGGCCCGAATAGATATCAAGAATCAAGGTGATGGAAATGATGTGAAAGTGACAGTGTTAGTAGGAAAGAATTGTCATATCACTCAGCCACAGTGGTTTGCCGAAGGCGGTATTGGTTGTGTGGTTGAGACAGCAGACAAATATCAGGTGTTGGAACTGGAGTGCAAAGGGACCGGAAAGCTAATGATTCGCCTTAGAGGTTTAGCAAGGTATTCCTATAGGAAAAAAAGACTTCCTCTTTGGGTGGATTATACCCGTCTTGCGGTCAATGAGGATACTGTTTTCTGGGAATTGAAACCTCTTTGGCATGACAAGTCGTATTTTTATTATAGAGATGTGATGGATGGAGAAAAAATTCGATTAGAGTTTTCTTGGTCACAGCATGGTTACAAAGGAGATGAGCTGTTTCAACTGATTTCCCTGTGTTGTAGCTAACAGGTAATGTAAAACATATTGAATCTCTGTGTGAGGATAAAAGTGTTTCTAATTTAAAATGCGTGTTGAGAGAATAACTTAGAATACGATAGTATTATGGATGATTTATGATTATATTATGCGAAAAAGTGAGTGGGATTAAAATGCGTTTTGTAAATAGAAATGAGCTGGCAATCTTAAATGTTGCCGATAATATTAAGGAAATACCTTATTCTCGTATTAGAGAGTTAATGATGGAAAAAGAAACGGATGTTGTATATTATCTTTGTTTTGGAAAAGTTATGGGCAGAACCAATATATATGATTTGGTTGGTGGTGATAAGGAGAAACTAGAATTCATTAGTATAAATCAAAACTTTGAAACACAGGAGACTGCAAATTACTTTAGGGCACAGGAATTCTTTTCTGTAAATAAAAATGTACGTAATCTGGCTGTGGTTAATTCGAATGGCGGTTTGTTGGGAGAGTATAGAAAAACAGACGATAGACACTTATTTGCTACTAAAATTTCTTTTATTAAACAGCTAAAAAGAAATAAAGAATATGTAAAGAATAATTTTAAGAATGAAGTATACATAAGACCAATATCAAAGGAGAAGGGGATTTTCTTTGATAATATGCTTGAATCTATTAACACGGAAAATTTCAGAGTGAAAGTTCTTGATGCAAAAGATGTTGCAGGGGAGATTGGTAAGAATTCATCCAGTACTTTTGTGGTAGCAGATTGGGATGAATATAATCTTATTCGTGCAGTTTATAGGCATCCTATGCACGCTTGTTTCGTTACATGGCAGTCAAAAATAGAATTATGGGAAAAGGTATATAGTGATTCTGTAGATGGTCATTTACTCAAGAATATAATTGATAAACAAGGGCTGTCTGTATATACTTTTAATCGTATCAGAAGAAATACTAATTGGGGAAAAGATTTTTATGGAAAGCACAGAGAATACCACGTCACTCTCGAAGCTGAAAGGGAGTTTTTTTCAGAAAAGTATTCTAAAGAATACGCTGATGAACACAGAAAATTTAACTGGCCGCATAGGCGTATCAATGGTGTGAATGCACTAAAGGATATTGAAACTCCGCTAGTTAATGTTAGGCATGGCGAACGGTATGTTTGTTATGTGCCCAAGACATATGAGAGAACCATTTGGTTTTTTGGAGCCTGTACGGCAGTAGGTGCTTTTGTTGAAGATAAGTATACTATTGAAAGTATCTTGCAAAAGAAACTTAATGATGAGGGGATTTCTTGCCGAGTGAGAAATTGCGGTGCTTGGGGGGGAATTACAGGAAGACTGATGGAAACAAAGTTCCAAAAAGGAGACATCTTAATATTATTTTCCATGGATGATGACTATAGTGAATATTTTCCGACTTTTTATTTGGAAGATGTTGCGCAAGAAAAAAATATGCCTTTTTCTTGGTTTACAGACAGCGTATCGCATTGCAACTGGAAAGCAAACTACGTTTGGGTTGAAGAGCTTTGGAAATTGATTGAAGAGGATGTTCGAAATCCACAGGAAAAAGGCACTAGAGAATCTTTTTATTTTGATAAAAAAACGTTTTTGAATGCTTTTTACTTTGATCGGTATTTCCATAATTATAATCCATCGCTATACAATAGTGTTGGCTCGATAGTCATGAACTGTAATCCTTTTACTCTTGGGCACCGCTATCTTATTGAGGAGTGTTCGAAGCAGGTAGACAAGTTGTTTATATTTGTGGTAGAAGAGGATAAATCTGTTTTTAGATTTACTGAAAGATATACCATGATAGTGGAGGGGACAAAGGATTTAAAAAATGTGACTGTAATTCCAGGGGGGGCATTTATTCTATCCCAAACAACATTTCCAGAGTACTTTATCAAAATAAAGGACGAGGATATTGTTGATAATACACAATTCGATATAGAAACATTTGCTGAGTATATTGCTAAGCCTTTAGGAATAACTCATCGCTTTGTAGGTGAAGAGAAGAGTGATGAGGTGACGGCGGAATATAATAAAGCAATGCATAGGATATTGCCATCTTTCGGTATAAACGTTGTGGAGCTTCCACGCAAGGAAGAAAAGGCAGCAGCAATAAGTGCCTCAAGGGTGCGTAGGCTGTTACAGGAAGACTCTTTGCAAGAAGTGATTGAACTGTTGCCTGACTCAACTAGGGATTTCTTAGGTTTGAGTTCGCTTGATGCTTTGCCAAAGGATAGGTGCCAAAAAGAAGAGAGGCATAAAATGACAATGCG
>ODAI011492506.1_pt1 | contig 21006 bp, 10 predicted proteins | sample 1539321 | NCBI WGS metagenome assembly ODAI01 (sample SAMN02144231, study PRJEB22623) | gut metagenome | biome: sheep rumen | host: Ovis aries | place: New Zealand | reverse complement strand
GCATCGTGGTTTGCCATATTTGCTTCTCTACTCGAGCGCGGGGTGTTCCTTCTGGGCGAGGAGATAGATGCTCCCATCTATGACATGCTGACCGACGAGGCGAGGATAGCCAAGGCCTGCCATCTTGTATGCGAAGCATCCCGCAATGACAGGCAGCTTGCTGCTTTTTGGAGGCGATGGTGCTGGAAAGGCGCGTTTCTGACATCATTTGAGGATTAGACGACGGGCTCCCAGCGGGGACAGACCCTGAATTTCTCGAGAAGTTTCACCAGTTCCAATGAGGCTGAACCGCAAAAAACGCAAAGGACGCAAAGAAATGAAGACTGCGATTAGAGGAACATGTCAAGACTCGGCCAGAAGATGCTTGCGCAGGGCTATTGCCGTCGCCTCGGTGCGGTTCGCCGCCTTGAGTTTCTGGAACAGTGCGATGGTGTGCTCTCTCACCGCCGTCGGCGTGATGCCGAGCTCGACCGCGATGTCCTTGTTCGAAAGGCCGCGGACGATCGAGCGAAGAATGTCCTGCTGGCGCGGCGTGAGCGGCTCGATTGGCGGATCGCTTGCAAGCAGTCTGGCGACGTCGGAAGAGATGTAGGTCTCTCCCGCGGCGACCGAGCGGATGGCCTTTACGAGTTCGGTGTCCGCGGCTGACTTGAAGATGACTCCCTTGGCGCCGCTGTCGATGGCGCGCGCTATCAGGTCGGACGTCGGGAAAGTCGTGAAGAGCACCACCCGCGTGTCCGGCAGCTTCGCGGATATCTCGGCCGTCGCGTCCGCCCCGTCGAGGATCGGCATCATCAGGTCCATGACGACGACGTCGGGTTTCAGGTCCAGCGCCTTGTCGACTGCCATCCGTCCGTTCGCGGCCTGTCCGGCGAGGGTCAGGTCGCCTTCTATGTCTATCAGCGTCGCGAGTCCCATCCTGACGATCGAATGGTCGTCGGCGATCAGTACGCTTGTCTTGTTCCCGTTCATGGTCCTTCCTCCGCGTCTTCGATGTCTATGTGCATGGAAACCGTCGCCTTCGTGCCGGCGCCGCGCGTTCCGCGCATGTCCAGCGTGCCGTTGAAGTGCGTGAGCCTGTCTCGTATGCCCAGGATGCCGAAATGCCCCTGTTCGGGGCCGGGCGCGGAGGCCTCGTCGTAGCCGCTGCCGTTGTCCTTGACGGAAAAAGAGAGAACGTCGCCATCCAGACTGCCTGCGATTCTGATCTTCGTGGCCGAGCCGTGGCGCACGGCGTTGACGGCAAGCTCGCGGATGATCTTTAGGACCTCGTGGGCGGTGCTGTCGGAAATCCGCCGTCTCTGTATCTGCAGCCTGACGGCTATCTCGGCGTCTCCGATGCATGGCCTGAGCATTTGCATGACCGCTTCGTCGAAGTCCGGGATGTCGAAGATGTTGTTTCTGAGATCCCAGAGGCAGTAGCGCAGCTCCTCCCGCGACGAGCGCAGCGAGCTTTCGGCGATGCCGAGATTGGCGAGCGACCGGTCGAGGTCCGTCCGCGCCATGGCCTGCGCCGCTTTTATCTTGAGCGCCACGCCGGTAAGGACCTGCGAAATTGAATCGTGGAGTTCGACGGCGAGTCGGGAGCGTTCCTTTGCCCTGAGTTCGGCCGACATCCTGGCGACCTGTTCGCGGAACAGCAGGCGGCCCTGCCGCATTGCCGCGTTCCGGAGCGCCCGGTTCCACAGCAGAACGGCGAGGATCATCAGCGACATCGCGCCGATGACGGCGAGAAGGCGCGACGGCGTCCACCATGGCGGACGCGACACAACGGCTATGTCTTCCGGCGTGCGCAGGACGAGCGTGAACCCCTTCGCCTGCGGAAAAATCGCCGCCGGGCGCCAGTTGTCTATGTCTATCCAGCATATTCCCGTCGCGTCGACCGTCGTTCCCCGCTCCAGATTCGCCACGCATTCCGGACAGGATCCGACGTCGATCGGAAACGTCACGCCGTCGCTTTCCGCGAAGACGAGCGGACGGTCGGACGCCGCGTCGGGGAGGCTGCGCACCACGGCCCGGATCCTGACGGGCTTGCCGTGCAGATCCGTCCTGATCGTCGTCTGGGCCTCGCCCTGCGACAGGATCTGGCGGGCGGAAAGTTCCTGCGCCGCCGGTTCTTCGACCGCGAAAGGCCCGGTCGTCCTCCATGTGGCCCGCGCAAGGTTGAGAAAGTACGTGTCGGTCTCTGCCGTGCCGACGGCCTCGATGAAATCCCCGGCTTTCGGAAGGGACTCGTTGCGCACGGTCACGTGCGAAACGGTGTTGCTGGCCGTCAGGATCAGCATCTCGCCGCGGGACCGCACGGCGAGCACGAGTCCTTTAAGCCTGCGCAGGCCGAGGTCTGCGAGACGGTCCGGCGGGACTTCGAGCGCGGGAGACAGTTCCGGCGCGGCGAATGGGTCTTCGCGGGGCGCGTCGAGAATCGTGAAACAGTCGTTATTGCGCATCTGTAATTCGCGCGCGAGGTATTGACGCATCCCTTTTTCCTTCCAGAGCGGCGACGACACCCTCCCGACGACGGAAACGCGGCATCCTGTCAGGTCGTTGGTTCCGGCAAAGGGGCTGTTGGACACGGCGACCGAAAGGTATACGACGCCAAAGTCGTCTTTGATCGTGGCGAAGTGGTAGTCCGGGTTTGTTTCGTCAAGGAACTGCCCGGTGACCACCCCCTCGAACCGGACGGGTCTTCCGGGACGGAAGTCGCCGGCGATGTCCTTGGAAGTGACGCGCGGAATTTCGGGCTCCGCCGCTCCTGCCGCGAAGACTGCGGCAAAAGAAAGTGCGACCGCGTAAACCCGCAGATTGTGTAGTGTCTGCTTCGCTCTCATGACTGCATACGATTGTTCTTGGACCGATATTTTACCATAATTCCGCATCTGCACGAGCGCGATATTTTATCATCCCACCATCTAGTGGGGTTGCCCAGATGGGAGGCATGTGTTAAAATTTCAGCAAGGAAAGGAAAGGGTTGATGCAATGGACAAAACGACAATGATTGCTTTCGCGCTGGCGATGGCGCAATGCGTACCGGCCGCGGTGCCGAAGGGACCGGATGCCGCGCCGGCGGCTGAGGAAGAACTTGATCCCGAAGTCGCATTCCAGCACCAGTACATAAAGAATCACGGTCTCGCACCCGAGAATGCCGAGCATTTCGAGCGCAACCGACATCCCGACGCGCAGTGGTATCCGAAGGCGGGCATGGGGCTTTTCATCCACTGGGGGCTGTCGTCCGTAACTGGCTGGAGTGACCTCTCGTGGGGAATGATCAAGCCGGGCAAGGGCCAAATGCCGGAGAATCTCGAAAGATGGGGCCTGCCGTCCCCGGCGCGGAACGTTCCGCCAAACGAATACTGGAGGCAGATCGAAGGGTTCGACGCGTCGAAGTTCGATCCGGACAAGATTCTCGGCGCGGCGAAGAAGGCCGGTTTCGAGTATGCGATCCTCACGACGAAGCACCACGACGGATTCTGCCTCTGGCCGAGTTCCGTCGGCGATCTCACGACGAAGAACCGCCTCGGGGGACGCGACCTCGTCGGAGAGTTCGTGGCCGCATGCCGCAGGCAGGACATGAAAGTTTGTCTTTACTATTCGCCGCCGGACTGGCGTTTGGAACGCGACTACATGGGTTTTTCCCGCGACCCCGACATGCCGTCTCTCGATTGCGACTGGAAGCCGCGCGCGAAAAAGCAAAGGACTCCCGAATTCATCGCGGCGCATCGCGAATACTGCCGCACGCAGATCGAGGAGCTTCTGACGCGCTACGGGAAGATCGACATGCTCTGGTTCGACGGAATGGGGGCGGACTGCGTGCCGGTGAAACGTCTGCGCGAGTTGCAGCCCGGCATAATCGTAAACGACCGCGGCCGCATCTACGGCGACGTCTTCACACAGGAAAGCGAGTGCCGGTTTCCGTCCAAGCGGCGTCCGAAGGGGTGCTGGTGGGAATATCTCCACACTCTCAACGACGGCGGATGGGGCTACCGCTACCACGAATGCTTCAAACCGTCGGCGTGGCTCTTGGCCGAGATCGGCAAGGCCCGCAGCTGGGACGGCAACTTCGTCGCGAACATAGGTCCGGACGGACACGGCGAGGCTCCCGCGCAGTACTACAAGATCATGGAGCAGACTGCGGCGTGGATGGAGAAATACGGCTATGCCTTCAAGGGCGCGGAGGGAACAGACCTCTGGCCCGAGAAGAGCAATGTCGCTGTTACGAAGACAGGCTCGACGTATCATTTTCTGTACGACTGGCTTCAGACGGGCGACATCGTGTGTGAAGATTTTCCGAAACCGGTCTCGGCGAAGATCGACGGCGAAGCGGTTCCGTTCGAATGGAAAGACGGGCGGCTGCGCATAAAGATTCCGTTCAAGAAACTCAGCAATCTGACGACGGTGGTCGATGTTGCCGTCGCGTCCGCCGGGGGAGTGCGGACTGAGATTCTGTCAGGCGGGTGGATGTTCCGGCGCGAGGGCGAGGCCGTGATGCGTCCGGTGCGCGTACCGCACGACTGGGGCGTGGAGAGCGGCTTTCTCGAAGCGGGGGCGTGTCCGTCGCAGGGCGATCTGCCTTATGTCGGCAAGGGCTTCTACCGGCGCGCTTTCGACGGCTTCGCGCCGCCGGAGGGCGGGCGCACGTATCTGACGCTCGACGGAGTCCAGTGCCGCAGCGTGGTGAAGCTGAACGGCAAGGTCGTCGGGGGGCGTCCGTTCGGCTATGCGAGCGAGACGATCGACGTTACGGACGCGCTCGCCGAAACCGGAAACGTGCTCGAAGTTGAGGCGGAGAACGTTCCGCGCTCGTCGCGCTGGTACCCGGGTTCGGGGATTTTCCGCGATGTCGCGGTGCGGGTCTGTCCGCCGGACCATGTGAAGCCTGATATGCTTTTCGTCCGCACGCTCGAAGTGTCGGAAAAGTCCGCGAGCGTCGCCGTGTCGTTCGAGTGGCGCGGCGGCGTGTCGAATTTCGCGTTCACGGTCGAAAATCCGCGATTGTGGTCGCCCGAGAATCCGGCGTTGTACGAACTCGAGCTGTTCGGAGAGAAGTTCCGCTACGGAATCCGCAAGGCAGAATTCGATCCGCGGAAGGGCTTTTTCCTGAACGGCGTCCATCGCCAGATGCGCGGCGTCTGCATGCACCACGATCTGGGGCCCGTCGGCGCGGCGTTCGACCGGGCCTTCGCGCGCCGCCAGCTGGCGCTTCTCAAGGAGATGGGCTGCGACGCGATCCGCACGTCGCACAATCCGCCGGCGGCGGCGCTTCTGGATCTCTGCGACGAGATGGGCTTTCTCGTGATGGACGAGGCGTTCGACATGTGGGAGAAGAGCAAGGGCGACTATTCCAATTTCTTCAAGGAATGGCATGCGCGCGATCTCGCCGGACTCGTCCGCCGCGACCGCAGCCACCCGTGCGTCGTCATGTGGTCGATAGGCAACGAGCTTATCGAGCACGGTGCGAAGGATCCGTCGGACGCCATCCGCATCGCGAAGGAGCTGACGGCCATCGTCAAGGCGAACGATCCGACGCGCCCCGTGACGTTCGGGTGCTACAGGCCCGGGGCCATGTGGAACGGATGCCAGAACACCGTCGATGCGTTCGGCGCGAACTACCTGCCGTTCAAGTATGCGGAGTTCCTGCGGCGCAATCCCGGAATCGGCCTTGTAGGCACGGAGACGAGCTCGTGCGTCTCCAGCCGCGGCGAATACTTCTTCCCCGTCGTCGCGTCTCCGATATCGGGCGAAGGCGACCTCAAACGGCGGCGCGACGAGGGCCGCGCGAGCATGGTGCGCGGCGGACAGATGAGCGGCTACGACCTTTGGGGACCGCATCCGAACGACTATCCGCCTGATATCGAGTTCGAACACCAGGAGCGGAATCCGCAGGTCTATGGCGAGTTCGTGTGGACGGGTTTCGATTATCTCGGCGAGCCGGATCCTTGCGCCAAGTCCGGCGGACGCAGTTCGTACTTCGGCATTTTCGATCTCGCTGGAATTCCCAAAGACCGCTATTGGCTGTACAAGTCGCATTGGCGTCCGGACGAGCCCGTGGCGCACATACTCCCCCATTGGACCTGGCCGGGACGCGAGGGCGAGATTACGCCCGTCCACGTCTATGCGAGCGGCGACGAGGCGGAGCTTTTCGTCAACGGCGTCTCGCATGGGCGCAAGCGTCGCGGCGAATACGAATACCGCTTTGTCTGGGATGGCGTCCGCTACGCGCCGGGTGAGGTTCGCGTCAAGACGTGGAAGAACGGCCGAGAATGGGCGGCGGATGTCGTGCGTACGGCCGGCGCTCCCGTGCGCGTCGAGCGGAGCGACCGTCGCTTCGGACGTTTGACGTTCGCGACGTTCGCGCTGGTCGACGAAAACGGAACCGTGTGTCCGAACGCCGACCGCATGCTCTCGTTCTTCGTCGCCCCCGGCACGCGTCTCGTGTCGCTCTGCAACGGCGACGCGACGAGCCGCGAGGATTTCAAAGGCACGTCGATGCGGACTTTCCACGGGCTTCTCGTCGCCGCCATCGAGGGCGATCCCGCCGGACTGGCCGTCAAATGAAAGATATGAATTGGATGAAAGATATGAATTGGATATTTTCGCCGTTGAAGGCGTGTGCATGCATGATGCTCTGCACGGCGGCCGCCGCGGACGGGCCGGACTGGCTTCTCGATCCGACGCCGTACAAGGCGGAGATACAAGTCACCCAAGACCGGATAGTCCTCTCGAACGGACTCGTCAGACGTGAAATAACGACAAAGCCGGAAGCATCTACAGTCTCCATCAAGTGCATTCCGACCGGCGAGGAATTCGTCCGCTCGCCGGGTCCGGAGGCCTGGGTGACGATAGACGGCGAACGCTACAACGTGGGCGGAATAGAGGGCGCGCCGCTCGAAAACTATTTCCGTCCGCAGTGGCTTGCGGGCATGAAGCCCGCCGCAGGCGCGTATCGCTACCGTTCCTGCCGCATGGAGCCAGTCGAGAAGCCGCTTGCGTGGAAGAAGCGCGCGGAATGGCTTTCGGACGATCTTCCGTGGCCTCCCAAGGGGCGGCGCATCGTCATGACGTACGCGCCACCGGAAGGCGACAAGGAAGCGAGCCTCGGCAACGTCGCGCTCGAGCAGAAGTTTCTTGAGCCGTGGGGCGCGGACTGGCGCGAAGTCCTCTGGACGACCACGAACCGGACGAGCTGCTGCAACGAAGGCAAGCCGGGCGAGATATTCACGCAGGCGGGCACGTACGCCTATCTCGAACACGATTGGCCGGCGGGCGCGTACTATCTTTCCGCCGTCGTATCCGCGAACATCGACAGCGACCAGTATTGCTGGGGTCCGGCGATCGCCGTGGATTTCCCCGGGCGTGACGGTAAGATGCACCACGTCGCCGTGTTTCCGCGCGCCGCCGCGCGCGAATACGAGGCCGGTCCGGACGGCACGGGAACGTTCTTCGGCTCGTTCGATCCCGCGAAGCCTGCTCTTCTCGAACTCTTCCGCCGGAACGGCTACTGGACCGCGCGCGCGAGCCAGAAGGGTGCCGCGCCGGCGACGATGTCCATCCCCGACGAGTACGGGGAGCCGGTGAAATTCCGCGTAGGGAAGCTCGGCTACAATCGCTCGGGGCTTCTGCTGCCGAAAGGGAAGGATCGCGTGCACTGTCCGGATCCGCCGGGCGAATGGACGCTTTCGCATCTCCACGAAGTGACGTGCCGTCTTCCGCCGTCCGGTGGCGGCGGGAAGGGCGCCGCCGCGCGGGCGCTGCCGGAGGTGGAGATCGCCTACGAGATATACGACGGCGTTCCGGCGATGTCGAAAGGAATCAAGATCGTGAACGCAACGACGAACGCGGTCTCGGTCGATGCGTTCGCCGCGGAGTGCGTCAAGCTCGTCGAGCGTCCGTACCTCGACCAGCGCGGGCCAGCGCATTTCAACATCCATGTCGAAAGCGACTACGCCGTGGATTGCGCGGGGCGGGTGCACGGCGATGCGAACCGCACCGTGAGGTTCCTGCCGGACGCGAACTACGGCACGCAGATCAACTTCCGCCGCGCCGCGCAGGCGCGCCTCGAAGTGGGGCCGGCGGTCGGTCCCGCCCAGGTCGTGGAGCCGGGCGAAACCTTCGACGGTATAAGGGCGTATGAGCTCCTGTTCGACTCCACCGACAAGACGCGCCGCGAGCTGTCGTTCTGCCGGTTCTACCGGACGCTCGTGCCGTGGGCGATGGAGAATCCGCTTCTGTTCCACTGCACCGATTCCAGTTTCGCGGGCCTCAGCAACGGAGTCGAGCAGTGCGCGGCGGCCGGGTTCGACATCTGCACCGCCTCGTTCAGGTGCGGCTTCGACATGGAGAACACCGACAAGGCGTACATCGGCGCGGCGGCGTCCGTCTCGCGGTATGCCAGATCGAAGGGGGTTGTGTTCGGCGCGTATTCGCTGACTGTCTGCCGGAACGCGTACAGGCCGGAGGACCAGGTCGTGAACGCGCCGGACGATGCGCCGTTCCCGAAGCGCTACTACCCGGTCTCGCCCTGCCTCTGCTCGGAAAGCGGCATGGAGATGATGAACCGATTCAGGACGTTCATCGAGCAGGGCGAGCTCGGCTTCTGGGAGAACGACGGACCGTACTCCGGCGACGTCTGCTGCGCGACGAACCATCCGGGACACCGCGGCGTTCTCGACAGCGAATGGAACCAGATGCAGGTGCAGAAAAAGCTCTACGCTAGATGCCGCGAACTCGGGGTGTATGTCAATCAGCCTGCGTGGCTGTTCTTCCACGGCGGCAGCAACGAGGGGATAGGATACAGCGAGCAGCACTGGAGCCTTCCGCGGGACGAGCAGGTGCTGATCGAGCGGCAGAACATATACAAAGGAACGTGGGTGAAGCCGATCCAGATGTCGTGGGGGTTCATTCCGCTCTGCATGTACCACGGCGGCGGAGACGCGGCCGTGCTAGAGCCGCTGGAGAAGAACCTTGCCGTTTACGATAGGCGGATGGCCAACACGATCGGCGCGGGGCTGAAGTGCATTCAGCGCGGCACGCGGCTGTACGACACGCCGAAGACGCTCGCCATGCTCAGGAAGTGGACGGATTTCCGCCGCCGCCACAGACGCGTGCTGGACGGTGACTTCATCCATCTGCGTTGCGCCGACGGACGCGACTGGGACGGCTGGCTGAAGGTCCGCGCCACGGGAGACGAGCGCGCGCTCGCGTTCCTGTTCAATCCGCTGGACGAGGACATCATCCGCACAATCGACTTCCCGCTCTACTACGCCGGTCTTCCGGACGAGACGCGCACCGTGTCCATCCCGGCCAACGGATATTCCATAATCGAGTTCCGCGCCCCTGCCGCGCCGCCTGCGGAGAAAGAGCTGGCGGAACAATCCGATGTTGAGATTTCGCCGCTCGCGTTCGACCGGGGCGGATGGGGGCTCGACCAGCAGAGCATGGCCGAACTAGGCACGCCGTATCTCATCGCGCACGGACTCGGCGAACCGGTGGCGGACGCAAAGGCCGCGTTCGAGCTTGAAGAAGGCGGACGACGCCGCGTCTGGGCGAGAACCCGCAACTGGCACGACGGAGCACCGGGGCGCTTTCGCGTGGCGATCGACGGCGTGGAGCTTCCGCACGAATTCGGCGCCGGATCGCCGGAGTGGTCGTGGGAGGATGGCGGAGAAGTGGAGCTGTCCGCCGGACGCCACGTTGTTTCGCTCCGGGATTCTACAGGGTTCGACGGACGATGCGCAGGCGTCGTCATCGGCGGTGCGCGTCCGCCGGAAGGCGTTCTGGCGCTCGGGGCGGGGCTGGCGCCAGAGGAGGTGCGAGCCGATCTTGTCGTCGTCGGCGCGGGTCCGGCCGGTACCGCGGCCGCCATCGCGGCGGCACGGCGGGGTCTCAAGGTCGCGCTCCTCAACGACCGAGGCGTGGTCGGAGGGAATTCGTCGTCTGAAATCCGCGTGGGATCGTGCGGCGAGATACGACATCCGATCGTGAAGGCGATCGCGAACGAGACGAGGAACAGGAGCGACGCGGCGGAGATCTCCGGCGCGCGGCGGATGGCGGCGGGGAAGGCGGAGTCGAACATCGACCTGCGGCTCTGGCATCGAGCGACAGGCGTCGCGAAAGACGGCGACCGCATCGCGTCCGTCTCCGCCGTCGATCTCGCCCGCAACAGGCTGGTGAATTTCAAAGCGCCGCTTTTCGTCGATGCGACGGGAGACGGATGGATCGGGTACTGGGCGGGAGCAGACTTCCGCATGGGGCGCGAGGGGCGCGACGAGACGGGCGAATCGCTCGCGCCGGAGAAAGGCGACCGCGACGTGCTGGGAGCGAGCATCATGTGGAACAGCGAGGAAGCGGATTCCCCCGTCGCGTTTTCGGCCCCATGGGCGGAGGCGGACGCATGCGGGTACGCCAAGGTCGAAGGCGAATGGTTCTGGGAGACCGGACTTCACGCGGACATGACAAAGGACACGGAGGCGATCCGCGACCACATGCTCTCTGTAATCTACGGCACATTCTCCAATGCGAAGAAGAAGCCGGAGAACGCGAAGCGCAGGCTTCGTTTCTGCCCGTATCTCCTCGGGAAGCGCGAATCGCGCCGTCTCGTCGGCGACCACGTGCTTTCACAAACCGAAGTCGTAGAGGCCTATCCGTTTCCCGATGCGGTGGCGACGGGAAGCTGGTCGATAGACCTGCACTACGACGACGTAAAGCCGGGCGTCGATTTCATAACGCGGTGCGACCAGCGCAATGTCGCGCGGTACTGGATTCCGTACAGGTCGCTTTATTCGCGCAACGTGCCGAACCTGTTTGTCGTCGGGCGGGCGATGTCGGCCACGCACGTGGCTTTCGGTTCGACGCGCGTCATGAACACGCTGGCGCAGACAGGAGTGGCAGTCGGGGAGGCCGCCGCGATCTGCAAGGCGAAAGGTCTCGCGCCGCGCGATATCTGGACAAAGGGGCATGTCGGCGAACTGCAGCGCGCGATCGGCGGCGACTGGCCGGACGCGGACGGCGCGACGAAACCCGGCTGGCGGATTGTCGATGACGAGGATTCCGGCATGACGTTCGAAGGTGAAGGGTGGCTGCTCCACTATTTCCCCAACGGCGGACGCACCGGACTGCACTGCCACAGCTACGACAAAAACAAGCCACGTCCGGGGAAGGCGGTGGTGAAGCTTCCGGCGGACGACAATCCGGGACGCTGCGAACTCTACTTCCGCGTTCCCTACCTGATCGAATATCTGGAGGGAAGCCTATGGGGGACGAACGCCACTGTCGCCGCCGATCTCGTCAACGGCGGAACGCGCACGCGACTCGTCTGGAATCCGCTCGCGAACACTGGCGAGTGGAATTCGCTCGGGGTTTTCGATCTGCGAGAGGGCGCGACGCTCGAACTTCTGCCGCGGGAATCCGAAGGCGAATTTCTCGTGGATTCATTCGCGGTCGTACCGGCGGCTGCAGAGGCCGTGCGGTCCAGATAAACCAATGCGCGACACGTACATTTTCCACGAGAACTGGAATCTTCCCGCGCTGCTCTCCCGCCTGGTCCGCGCCGTCCGTACGGGCGACGACCGTTCCGTGTTCATGTATCTCGCGATCATGTCGCACACTATCGTGGATCCTGCCGCCTGCAACCACGACCCGATCGTCTCCGCTGGCGAGACTGTTATGCGACGGATCCTAGGCGGCGCGTGCAAGGATCGGAAGGGCCTGCGCCGGTAGAATCCCCACCATTTGGTGGGATTGCAGAGAATTGCCGCCGGTGTTATACTCCTTTCTGTTGTAATCGATCAAAGGTGGGCAAACAGGGAAGGGAATGGTTAATCAATGCAGACAAGGCGTGAGTTCATAGCGGCGGTCGCGGCGGCGACGGCCGCCGCCGGGAGCGCGTCGCGCGCGGCGGAAATCAAGCCGGCGGGACGGTTCGAAATGACCGTGATGAATCCCGAGTGCGTGAGCGGGGGCGCGGGACTTTGCGTCATCATGCGCACCCCGTCGGGGAAAACGTATCTCTTCGACACCGCCTGCGGAATCGAAGAGAGCGGGGATATGAACAACGGCAGGGAGATAATAGCGCCGTGGCTCGAAAAGCGCGGAATAAAGCGGATCGACGGGCTGATCCTCTCCCACTACCACAGCGACCATTTCGGCGGGCTTCTGTATCTCGCCGACCATTTCGAGATCGGGCATATATTCGACAACTCGTACGAACCGACATCCTCCCAACACCCGAAGGGCGAAATGTTCGAGGCGAAAAGATGCCTCTACCGCTGGGAAAAGAAGAATCCGGGCCGTCTGACGCGGTATCTCGCCGAGGGCGACCCGCTCGGGTGGGACGAGCCGGGCGTCAGGTTCGACGTCGTCTGGCCGCCTCGCACCGGATACTGCACGCCGCTTTCCAGCGGGCCCGACGCCGCGAGGAACGGATCGGAGCATCACCTTCTCAACGCGAATTCGACCGGGCTGAGCGTGACCGTCGGCTGCGTCCGCTATCTTATCCTCGGCGACATAAACGCCGACTACGTCGCCGCGTACATGCGGCCGTACATGGAGCGCAAGGGCACGTGGAACGCGGACGTACTCGTCCTTCACCAGCACGGCATACCGGACGACAACGGCGTGAACGTCGCGGCCATGAAGCCGCTTCCGAAAGTCGCGATCGCGTCGCTTTCGAACCTCAAGTGGATGTTCGGCGAGGCGCGCAAGATGATGGGGATCTACACGAAGATGGGAGTCGAGGCGTACGCCACGAATCTCCACGGGAACATCGGCGTCTCGTCCGACGGAGCGGCGATCGACGTGGCGCTTGAAGGCTCGAAGCTCTACGCGGAACGGGAAAAGGATCCGTTCCACTGATGCTGCATGAGGAAAGCCGAAAGGACGGGACGTTGAAAAGCTCCGTGCAGACAAGGCGGGAGTTCATCGTAACCGCAGCGTCGGCGGGAGTGTCGATGCTTCCGTCGGCAGTGTGCGCGGCGGAAGGAAAGGAAGTCGCGAGTTTCGGCATGGTTGCCGACATCCACTATGCGGACATCCCGGACGCCATAGGCAGATCGTACCGCGAGGGGCCGGCGAAACTGAGCGAGGCGGTCGAAGCGTTCAACCGCGCAAAGCCGGACTTCATCGTAGAACTCGGCGATTTCAAGGATTTCTCCGGCGACCGCGAGCGCACGCTCGCCTGTCTCGACGAAATAGAGCGAGTGTTCTCCGGTTTCCGCGGCGACAGGTTCCATGTTATGGGCAACCACGATTTCGACTGCCTCTCGCCGGACGAATTTCTCTCGCGCATTTCGAATTCCGGGCAGAAGAAGGCGCTTGCGCGTTATTCGTTCGTCCGCAACGGCGTGACGTTCGTCGTGCTCGACGCCTGCTACGATTCGGCGATGCGCCACTACTCGGGGTCCAATCCGTGGGAGGACGCGAACATCCCGCCGGGCGAAATGCGGTGGTTCGCCGGCGAACTTGAACGCGCCGCAGGCGCCGTCGTGGTGTTCTGCCACCAGCGGCTCGATCCGGGCGCGGATGCGATGCATCTCGTGAAGAACGCCGCCGCAGTGCGGTCGCTGATGGAGAAGTCCGGCAAGGTCAAGGCGGTGTTCACGGGACACGAGCATTCCGGCGGCTCGCACTTCCTGAACGGCATCGCGTACTATACGCTTCGCGCCATGGTCACCGGAAGAGGCCCGGACGAGAACAGCTATGCCGTGGCCTCGCTCTTCGCCGACGGATCAGTCCGCGTCAAAGGCTGGAAGAAAGGACGGAGCGTATGAAACAGCTTCTCGCCTGCATCTGCGCCGTTTTCGCGCTCGCGCTCCACGCCAAGGTCGAGCGCGTATTCCGCGCGCCGCGTTTCGAGCGCGGAATGCTCAACCAGGAAATCCTCCAGCCGATCGACGAGGCTGCGTGGATATGGCATCCGGGCGTTCCGGAGAGCCAGCCGCCCTGCGCCGACATTGGCGCGTTCTTCAAGTCCGAAACCGGCGCGGACGCGAAGGCGGAAGCCGCGTTTCTGCGCTTCCGCAGGGAGTTCGATTCCGACGGGACGCCGTTTTCGGTCGATGTCTCGGCGGACGAGCGTTTCGTTCTCTTTCTGGACGGCGAACTTGTCGCTCGCGGACCGAACCGCGGATGGACCGAGAACTGGCAGTACCAGACGTACGAACTGCGTCTTCCCGCCGGGCGGCATGTCATGGAGGCGGTTGTCATGCGCCTCGGCGCCGTCGCGCCGATCACTCAGATGTCGTACCGCGGCGGATTCGCGCTGAAAGCGTCGGGCGCGTACGACGGCAAGCTGACGACAGGCAGGGCGGACTGGCATGTTGGCGTCCTGTCCGGCACGACGATGGGCGTCGAATTCGTCGGACACGGCGCGATGGGGACGCGCGCGACGTCGGCCGGCACTGGATTCGAGGACGAGACGCCGCGCTCATGGACGAACGCCGTTGTCGTGGCGCGGCCGGTGAGGCAGCTTCCGTCAAGGTTCAACTGGGGGCTGCGGCGCCCGGGATGGATGCTCTATCCGAGCGAGATTCCAGACCAGATCGAGGTCGAAAGACGGCCCGGCTCGTTCAAGGGAGACGGCGCCGGAACCCTTTCCCCGCTCGCGGAGGGGAAGAGCGTCGCGATTCCGCCGCAGACTTCCCTCAAGGTTTTCTGGGACCTCGACGACTACTACTGCTATTATCCAGACCTGCACGTGTCGCAAGGCCGCGGCGCAAGAATTCGCCTTTCGTACGCGGAAGCGCTTGTCGATGCGGACGGGCGCAAGGGAAATCGCGGCGAATGGCGGGGAAAATCCGTCGATGCAAGATACCACATGTACGATGACTTCCTGTGCGACGGACGCAAAGGTGCGCGATTCACGAGCCCCTGGTGGCGCTGCGGACGCTGGGTTGCCGTCGAGGTCGAGACGAAGGACGAGCCGCTCGTGATGGAATCGCTTGCCATCCGCGAGACGCGCTATCCGTGCGAAATGGAATCGGCGTTCGAAACGCCGGACGATCCGTCGCTCGCGGATATCCAGCGCATTTGTCTGCGCTCCATGCAGAGCTGCGCCCACGAGATGCTGATGGACTGCCCGTTCTACGAGCAGCAGATGTATCCCGCCGACACGCGCGTGCAGATGCTTGTCCTGACCGCGCTTTCCGGCGACGACAGACTGATCCGGCGCTGCATGGAAATCTACGACCTCGGACGGCGCGACGACGGGCTTGTTCCGAACAACTGGCCGACGCGGAACTTCCAGGAGTCGCAGGTGATGTCGCTCAACTACCTGATGATGTACGGCGATTACGTGATGTGGCACCGCAACGACGAATGGCTCAAGGCGCGATTCCCCGGGGTGATGAACACGCTGCTTGCCATGAAACGCCAGGAGAACGCCGACGGGCTTCTCGAGGATGTTACTGGATCGCCGTTCATCGACTGGGTCGACGCGTGGGGCAAAGACCCGATTCCCGTCGGAACTGGCGAAGGGCCGGGAGCGGTCGTGAATCTCTACTACGTGCATGCCATGCAGTCCGTGGCCAAGATCGCCGATGCGGTCGGCGAACCGGAGCTGGCCGGTTACTGGCGGCGCAAGGCGGAGCGGACGGGGCGGAAGATCGTCGAGAAGTTCTGGGTATCGGGCAAAGGGCTTCTGGCCGACGACGTCAACCACACGAAGTTCTCCGAACACGCGCAGATATTCGCCATCCTCGCAGGCGTGCTTTCGAAGGAGGACGAGGACGCCGCATTCGGGCATCTCGTGGACGGCACTCCTCTCGCGCGCGTGACGGTATATTCGATGCACTATCTTTTCGAGGCGTTCTACAGGCACGGGCGGGGAGACCTGATCCTCTCGCGGATGGATCTGTGGCGCGACTATCTGAAGGCGGGTCTTCGCACGTGCCTTGAAACGCCGGTCGGCTATCCCATGCAGCGCAGCGACTGCCACGCCTGGGGGTCGCATCCGATCTACCACCTGCGAGCGTCGATCGCCGGAATCCGTCCAGCGGCGCCGGGCTTCGCAAAAGTGCGCGTTGCGCCGAGCCCGGGCGCGCTCGGGTCGCTTCGCGCGACGATGCCGCATCCGTCGGGCTCGACGATCGGGGTCGATTTGAAGTTCGACGGAAAAGGAGGCGTGTCCGGAACCGTCACAAGTCCGGTGGAAGGCGTCTTCGTCTGGAGGGGGCGCGAGATCGTCCTGACCCCGTCGACCTGCGAAATCGACATCTGCGGCGGTCCGTGAACCGATATCCGTACCCGTCCCACGGCGGCGTGCGAACTCGTCGTCATGCCGGGCAGATGGAAGGAAGCCAGGCGGACGCTCCATGTCAAAAACATCGCATCCGCGAAGCATGCGGACGAATCGCTCGTCGTCCGGCTCGATTTTCAGCCGTAAACACCGCCATGCACGTTGGATCCCGTCACCACCATTTGGTGGTGCGCACTCGAATCTTTCCGACGCGACGGAACCCGGGATGGACAGCAACTAAAAGACATTCGTCCGGCCGCTCATGATCCTCGCGGAGCGATAAAATCAAGTCCTTTCAGACGGACCGGCGCGCCGTCCTCGAGCGTGCGGACGGCCTTCAGCCGCAGATACTTCACGTCGATCGTCCGCCCGAGGTCCACCGCCTGCGGGATGGGATTGGCCGCGACGTTGTCGAGATGATATTCGGCGGGGTCTTCCCGCCAGTTCTCGCCGTCAACTGAAAACGCAAGCCGGAAAGCCACGGGCGTGCCGCCGAGTGCGCCGGCGTCGGGCGTCAGCAGAAGCGACGACGTCTTCTTAACGCCCTTCATCATGAAGACAAGCGTGTCGGCGGTCCTGGATGTCAACACTCCTCTGCGCTCGAACGGCGTCGGAGGATTCTCCGGTTCCTTGCTTGACATCACCCTGCGGACGAGCCCCTCGTCGGCGGCGAAGAGTTCGACCTTGATTTCGTCCGGCTTCGCGTCACCCTTGACGACCTCGAGCTTCAGTTCCTTTCCGCAGACGGGCGAATCCAGGACGCGGATGCGCTTCGTTCCGATCCTGCCGCCCTTGGCGATCTCGCGTCCGTCCAGAAGGACGCGCCATTCGTCAACGCGCTCTCCGCGCCTGACGTCCTCTTTCATAAGGATCACATTGAACGGCGACGAGGCGTCCGCGACGGGCTTCGAAAAGAATGCCCTGCGTATTTCCGAGAACCGTTTCAGGCAGCCGGCGTCCTCTTCGGTGAGCCGTCCGCGCATGTCGGGCGCGATTCCGATGTCCATCGTCGCGCCGTTGCCGACGGTTCGCAGATAGATTTTCATCAGGAACTCGCCGGAACGCGAATATCCGTCTTGGATCTTGTGGTAGAACCATCCAGGACGCAGCGGGAAGTCCGCTTCGTATGTCCTGAACGTTCCGTCGTCGCGGGTGCTGCCGGATTCCGGCGGCACGATGCCGCTTTCGTTTCCCGGCCACGCGAACCCGTCCCTGTCGCCCAATGCGATGCCGCCGAAGAAGCATACATCCGGCTGGAGTTTCTCCACCCTGTCTAGGAGCTTGAAGAAGCGGTAATATGCGTGCGCCTCGCCTATCATGCGCTTTTCCCAGGCACCTCCGTAGTATCCGTCGCCGCCGTTCGCTCCGTCGAACCACATTTCGAATATCTCGCCGTAGCGTCCGTCGTTCAGCTCTTCGACCTGGGCGTGGAAAGTCTTCACGTATTCTTCCGTTCCGTACGCGGCGTTGTTGCGGTCCCACGGTGAGCAATAGACGCCGAACTTGATTCCCGCCTTTCTGCACGCCTGCTCCATCTCCTTGACGTAGTCGCCTTTGCCGCCCCTGAACGGAGATTTGCGTATGTTGTGCGCCGTCGTCTTCGTGGGCCACAGACAGAAGCCGTCATGGTGCTTCGCGACGACGACAAGGCCTCCTATGCCGCCGGCCTTGCACGCGCCCACGATCTGGTCTGCGCTGAAGTCCGACGGATCGAGCAGCGCGGGGTCTTCGTTGCCGTACCCCCACTCGCGGTCGGTGAATGTGTTGAGCCCCCAGTGGACGATTCCGATTATTTCCGGCCCCTCCGCCAGTCTCGCCGCAAGCGCGGGGCGCGGGACCGGCCTTGCCGCCCACACGCTGCCGGCGGACATCGCCGCCGCAAGAACCGTTGCGCATGTCACTCTCATATTGCGCTTTCTCCTTTCGTTTCCTGTCATGCGCAAAGAATACCATGCGTCCCGGCAAATGGCAATCCCACCGTTTGGTGGGATTGCGGAGAGTTGTCGCCTGTGCTACAATGCTTTTGAAATTACAGGGAAATTACAGAAATTATAGGGAGACACCCCTATCGGTGTTGCCATTTTCAATGAGAAGTGCTCCGTTTTTATCATATAACGTTGTTTGAGGCCGTTTTGTCGGCGGCGTGCGCAGCTGAAAGAACGTTCCGTTCAGTCGCTTTCCCGGCCATCTGCCGCGCCCGTGGTCGACGATCCGCACATCGAAGCCCGATTGGCTTTCAGGGCATGCACGGTGATGCGCTTCCGTACTTCCGCAATATACGCATCCGTAGCGTAAAGTAATGCGTAAACCCCCACCCCACCAAATGGTGGGGTTGCCGTTGTCGCCTGATATTGGTATAATATCGGCGTAAAGTCGCAAGGGAGATATCTATGGAAACGGCAATATCGATTGTTAGCGCAAGGAAACCCAGGGGCGGTAGATTCCCGGAATCTCCCTGCGGACGGAGAGGGGGCCTTGGCATGAAGCGCGGACTTCTCTCTGTAGCGTTCGGATTGGCGCTTCTGCCTGCCGCAACGTTCGCGGAAACGAAATGGGGCGGTTCCGTCGACGGCGATTTCAACAACGCCGACAACTGGTCGGACGGCGTGCCGACGACAACGAACGCGGGCGTGATCGACAAGACCGGCGACAATACGATATCGGTTTCCGCGTCGCCTTCGGAAAAGATCGGCGCTTTGTCGCTTTCGAACGCCGATGGAGCGACGACGCTTTCCGTGACGGCGCCTATGCAGTTTGAAGGCGGCAAGGTGACGATCGGCAAAAACTCCGAGGTCGTTGTTGGCACTGGTGGCGAGGTGTCGGCGCTTATTCCGCAAAATCCGGGCAGCGACGGCGACAATGCCGAGATGTCGGGAATCCACAACGGCGGCAAACTTGTCGTAGATGGCGGCTCCGTCGCGCTCACGAACAAGATAGGGCACATAGCATTGGGCAGCAACAACGCGAACGACACGGCGACGATCGAAATAAAGTCCGGCAAGTTCATATATCATTATGACAAGGAGAACAACAATGATGGCTGGGCGTTTCGTCTTTTTCCCGGCGGGCAGATTAAAATGACCGGCGGCGAATTCGAGACGCGCTGCATCCACAACATCGCCGGCTTCGGCGGATCCATCGATCTTTCCGGAGACGCAAAGATGTATTTCATAGATCCCGAGTACAGGCCGAACGCATCTCCCGTGAATCTTATTTACCGCGATCTGACGATGCGCATGTCGGGGAATTCCATTCTCCGCAACATACCGGCGAAAGGGATCAGCGGAGCAGATGCAGCGAATAAAGGCCGGGTTTGGAAAATCAATTCATCTGCCGCCGGTTTTACGGCTCTCCTTGAAATGAGCGACAACGCCTTTTTAGACGTATGGGGCAAGTCGCAGTCCGTGCTGGATGGATCGCACGGCAACACTCTGGTGGTCGGTTCAGGCAATAATAAGGACAAACCCAGTTATATCGGAACGGCGCGTGTCGTGATGCGTGGCAATTCCGTAATCGAGACGGGGACGACGATGTACATCGGACAGTTCGGCGGTTCGACGGGCATTGTGGAGATGGCCGACAATGCCTTGATCACGCAATGCCAGGTCGCCGAGAAAGCGCAGTGGTATAATGGAGTCCGGCAGCACTCGCTCAGTAACGGCATGATACTGGGGCTTGACGGCAAGTCAACGGAGATACTTGCCGTCGGAATCCTGAAGATGTCAGGAGGGTCGATCGTCCTGTATCGAAGCTACAATGCAGCCCAAACCAGAACACAAAAGCCTTTCGGGCTTGTCGTCGGCAATGGCTGCGACGCCGACTACGGCGGGAACGTGGCGCTCGGACGCATCGAGATGACGGGCGGCGTGGTTTCGAACAACTTCTGGAATACCCACGAAAGATGGGGGACGTTCATTCTCGGGGTGCGGTCTGCAAGGGGCGAAGTCGTGCAGAGCGGAGGAAAGATCGTCCATCTCGGAAACCATCCGGCCGTAATAGGTTTCAGCGGGGGCGAGGGATTCTACGATATGGCGGACGGAGAACTTGAAATCCCCGAGCCGACGAGCGCGGCCTTGTCCAACCTTGCGACCGCCGGCAACATATATGTCGGCGGAGCGTCTATCGCGGACGCCGGATACGATCCGAATGCTACGACGGATGGCAAATATTCGACGTGGGCGGATGCCGATGAAGGTGGACGCCTTGCAACGGGGACGCTTGTCGTCTCCGGCGGCGTGGTGCGGACGGCCCGTTCGATGTACGTCAGCTCGCACGGCTACGGTACGCTCGAGATCGGCAAGGCGGGGCGCATCGAGGCCGCGAACCTGTATCTCACGAACAGCACCGTAAACGGCGTGACGGCTCCGGCGAAACTGAAGGTGACGCTTGGGCCGAGCGGCTGCGGAAAGATCGCGTTGACGGGCAAGTGCCAAATTGCGTCCGATGCGCAGTGCGAGATAGACATCTCCGCGTTCGAGCCGACGGAAAAAGGGCAGACGATTCCGTTCCTCGAATGCGCCTCGGTCGAAGGAGGTTTTGCGGCCGCAAACGTGTCCGTCACCGGACCCGGCCGGTCAAGCTACAGGCTCGTGGCGACGGAAACGGGGCTTTCCGTGAAGTACAATCCGGTCGGGCTCATGATTTTCGTGCGGTAGCCAGGGCCTATCGCAAAAACTCCTGTCAAAAAAAATCCCCCCGCCGCTCAATCCCACCAAATGGTGGGATTGAGCGATATTAGGTGCGTGTGATATAATCGTTGAAGAATTCAGGCAATGAAAGGT
>ODAI012102685.1_pt1 | contig 21015 bp, 17 predicted proteins | sample 1539321 | NCBI WGS metagenome assembly ODAI01 (sample SAMN02144231, study PRJEB22623) | gut metagenome | biome: sheep rumen | host: Ovis aries | place: New Zealand | reverse complement strand
GTGCTGGGCAGCAAACTTGCCCTTGTACTTGCCTTCCTTCTTCATGCGCTCCAGCTTCTGGGCCACCATCGTAGAGAGCAGCTTCTCGGTCTCAATCAGGCTCACCTGCACGTTGCCGTGGGGGTCGCGGTCCAGAGCCAACTGGCGGGCCACACCGGGGGGCAGCGAGTTGAATACGGCAAGATTCTCGTCGGTCAGGTGTGCCTTGGCGAAGTCGATGGTCTCCGTGCGTCCCATATCCTTCACTTCGGGCATGGCCAGCACGTCGTTCAACTGAGCAATGAGCTTCTTGATGGCGGGAATGAACTCGATGAGTCCCTCGGGAATAATCACCGTTCCGAAGTTGTTTCCGTCGGCAGCGCGTGCAGCCACGGCATTGGCGATGTAGGTGACGATGTCGTCGAGGCTCTGCTCCTTGGCTTCCACCTCCTCAGAGATGAGGCAGATGTTGGGCTGGGTCTGCAGGGCACACTCCAGGGCGATGTGCGATGCCGAGCGGCCCATCACCTTGATGAAGTGCCAGTATTTGCGGGCCGAGTTGCAGTCGCGCTCGATGTTGCCGATAAGTTCTGAGTAGGTCTTGCAGGCAGTGTCGAAACCGAACGAGGTCTCAATCTGCTCGTTCTTCAGGTCGCCGTCGATGGTCTTCGGGCAACCAATCACCTGCACGCCGTAGTTCTTGGCAGCATAGTATTCAGCCAGCACACAGGCGTTCGTGTTCGAGTCGTCACCGCCGATGATGACAATGGCCTTGATGTCGAGCTGGCGGATAATCTCCAGGCCCTTCTCAAACTGCTCTACCTTCTCCAGCTTCGTACGTCCGGAGCCAATCATGTCAAAGCCGCCCGTGTTGCGATACTCGTCGATGATGTCCTTGGTCAGCTCCATATAGTTATGGTCCACCAGACCACCAGGGCCGAGGATGAAACCGAACAGGCGGTTCTCAGGGTTCAGGCGCTTCACGGCATCAAACAGACCGGTGATGACGTTGTGACCACCAGGAGCCTGACCGCCGCTGAGGATGATGCCTACGTTCATCTTCTTGGTGTTGGCCTCGGTAGCAGGTTCAAACTCCACAACGGGCATGCCGTATGTGTTGGGGAACAACTGCTTGATTTCCTCCTGGTTGCCCACACTCTGGGTGGGCTTACCTTCTTTCACTTTCACTGCGCCCTGAAGTGCCTTCGGCAACTTAGGCTGATAAGCGGCTCTCGCCTGCTGCAATGCGCTTTTTTCCATAATCTTGTTATTCTTGCTTTTTGTTATAAATGAATAGTTCGGTTTAAAATCATGCAAATTTAGTCATTTTTCCTGAGAAACACCGCAGATTTACCGTTTTATTTAGTATTTTTAATGAATAGAGGGCACTTCTTCGTCTGCAATACGGCATTCTTCGCTTGAGATACGGCACATCATCGACTGCGATACGGCACGCCACCGAAACGAAAAAAGTATAGCCGCGACAGGCCGTTAGCATTTTTTGTGAAATATTTCTGCAATAAGTTTTTGTATTCTCAACTTTTCTTCGTATCTTTGCAGGTGAATCAATCATAGTTATTAAAACAGGAGGATAAAAATTATGGCTAACAAAAGATCTCTTAAACGTTCTATCAATCTGATTTGCGAAGAGCTGTTTGCTGAGTGCGTAGCCGTGTCGCTGTACGGCCACAACCGTGAGAGCGCACAGTCTCTCATCTTTACAACCATTAAAATGGAAGCCGACTTCACCAGTCGTGTCTCTCACCCTGAACCGGGTATGCCCGCCAAGAAATACTACAACAAGCTGCGCGAGGATTTCGTGGCCCACGTGGGCGAAATCCAGGACCAGATAAAACATTTCTAAAACAACAACAAACAACAAAACAAGAAAAAAACAGACACTATAATCATGTGGAAATCATTATGCAGCTGGCTGCTATATAAGTGTATGGGGTGGAAGGCCCAGGTGACGGAACCCCACCCCGAGAAGTATATCATCTGCCTGGCCCCCCATACCAGCAACTGGGACTTCCTGATAGGACAGCTCTACAGCGTGAGTCAGGGGATGAACAGCAATTTCCTGATGAAGAAGGAATGGTTCTTCTGGCCCTTAGGCCCCATCTTCCGCCATCTGGGCGGCATACCCGTGTTCCGCTCGAAGCATAGCAGCATGACCGACAACATGGCCGAGGCGGCACGCCGGGCCGACACGTTCCGGCTGTGCATCACCCCGGAGGGCACGCGGTCGGCCAATGCGGAGTGGAAGAAAGGGTTTTACTATATTGCCCAGAAAGCAGGCATACCCATTCTGCTGTATGGCATAGACTATGAAAAACGCCTCATCACATGCACAAAAACTATACTACCCGACGGCGACATAGACCGCCAGATGCGGGAAATCAAACTATATTTCAAGGACTTCAAGGGAAAGCATCCCGAGAATTTCACCATTGGAGAAGTATAAGAAAGAATAATGAAACAGACTAAACTACTTTTGCTATCCCTTCTCTTGGCTGCTTCCGCCGCTACGGCCACTGCACAAACAGCTAAGGACGAAGCCAAGATGGTGGAGAACCTAAAGGAATATTTCGCCAAATACAAGCCCAAAGGAACCCGTCTCACGCAGGCTCCACGCATGCTAGAATACCAGCTGGACAACGAGGCAAAGACGCTGACCATCACCGCCGACGAGTTCTTTGCCGCGCAGGAGTTCACACCTGAAATCACAGAGCACATCTACAAGAAAATCAAGGGCGAGCTGCCCAAAGCATACCGGAAATATGAGGTGACAGTGATTACCAACGGTATGACCATCGACGAACTGATACCCAACCGGCTGTCACGCAATGCCGACAAGTCGCGACTATGGGGAGACATCGACTACGACGGCGAGCCGTGGGTGAAGAATATCTCAGCACCAACCAAATACACCCACGGACTGCAGAACCGCCACATAGCCCTCTGGGCCAGCCACGGCCGATACTACGACCAGAAGCGCGGCTACTGGCGATGGCAACGCCCCAAGCTCTTCGGCACCACTGAGGACCTGTTCACACAGACCATCGTCGTGCCCTATCTCATACCCATGCTCGAAAATGCCGGTGCCGTGGTGTTCACCCCCCGCGAGCGCGACTGGCAGAAGGCAGAAGTCGTAGTAGATAACGACGGCTCGAAGCGCAACTACATCGAGGTGACGGCTCACGGCAAGTGGCAAACTACGCCCCAGATGGGATTTGCCTGGCACACGGGCACCTATCAGGACGGCGAGAACCCTTTCCTGGCTGGTACGGCACGCATGGCCAAGACCACCGGCAGCAAGTCGCGATACTCGATGGCCACCTACCAGCCCGACTTCCCCAAGGCCGGCCGCTATGCCGTCTATGTGAGCTACCAGACGCTGCCCAACAGCATCAGCAACGCCCTCTACACCGTGTGGCATAAGGGCGAAAGGACACAGTTCCACGTAAACCAGCAGATGGGCGGCAGCACATGGGTCTATCTGGGCACGTTCGACTTCGATGCCGGCTACAGCGAGTTCAACCGCGTCACCGTGTCGAACCAGAGCGACCAGAACGGTGTGGTGACCACTGATGCCGTACGCTTCGGAGGCGGCATGGGTAACATCGAGCGATTCGGCGAAATCAGCGGAATGCCCAGGGCACTGGAGGGCGCACGCTACTCGGCACAATGGGCTGGCATGCCCTACGAGGTGTACAGCAGCAAGGCCGGACAGGACGACTATGCCGACGACATCAACGCACGGTCGCACACCGTCAACCTGCTGGGCGGCGGGTCGTGCTACATGCCTACGGTAGAGGGCCGCAAAGTGCCCTTCGAACTGTCGGTGGCCATACACAGCGATGCAGGCTACGCCAAAGACGGCGCAGGACTGATAGGCTCGCTGTCCATCTGCACTACGGGGTTCAACGACGGCAAGCTGAATGCCGGCATATCCAGAATGGCTTCACGCGACCTGGCCGACGCCCTGCTGAGCAACGAGGTGCTCGACCTGAAATACAAATACGGACAGTGGAACCGCCGCGAGCTGTTCGACCGCAACTATTCTGAGACCCGACTGCCCGAAGTGCCCAGCGCGATACTCGAAACGATGTCGCACCAGAACTTCCCCGACATGCGCTACGGACAGGACCCCAACTTCCGCTTCACGCTGGCACGATCCATCTATAAGACCATCTTGCGATATATCAACGACCAGCACGGAAAGCCGTTCATTGTGGCCCCGCTGGCTCCCGACAACTTCTGTGTAGAGCTGAAGGATAAAGGTACGGCACACCTCAGTTGGCAGGCCGTTGACGACCCGCAGGAGCCTACTGCCACACCTACGGGATACATTGTCTATACGGCGGTGGGCGATACCGATTTTGACAACGGCACCTACGTGCGCTCAAAAGCCTCGCACGACGTACAGATGGAGCCGGGGCTGCTCTACCACTTCAAGGTGGCAGCGGTCAATCGCGGCGGACAGAGCTTCACCACCGAGGTGCTGTCGGCATACTACAACCCGGGGGCTGAGAAGACAGTGCTCGTCGTCAACGGGTTCCACCGGCTCTCGTCGCCAGCCATACGCAACACGCCCGCCGAACAGGGATTCGACATCGATGAAGACCCGGGCATCACCTACGGGCCCACCTACGGATGGTCGGGACGACAGCAGAACTTCGACCGCACACAGATGGGCATCGAGGGCGGCGGACTGGGATATAGCGGCGACGAACTGGCAGGCATGCTCATAGCCGGCAACGACATGAACTATGTGAAGACACACGCCGAGGCCATTGCCGCCGCACAGGAATACAACATCGCCAGCTGTTCGAGCGAGGCGTTGGAGACGGCCAAGCTGAAGGCAAACCAATATGCCGCCATCGACCTGCTGCTGGGTATGGAGCGCAACGACGGACACAGTCTGCAATACTACAAGACGTTCGACCCGTCGATGCAGCACGTGCTGCAGAGCTATACCGCACAGGGCGGCCGTCTCTTAGTGAGCGGTGCCTATACGGGCAGCGACATGACCACCGATGCCGAGCGGCAGTTCATGGCCAGCGTGATGAAATGCCGGTATGCAGGGCGCGACACCATTCCCGACGGCATGCTGAGAGGACTGGGCACCACCATGCCATACTGGAACACGCTGAACGAGGAGCACTATGCCGCCACAGCTGCCGACATCCTGCAGCCAGTGAAACCAGCCTATACCGCCATGCAATATGCCGACGGATATGGTGCTGCCGTAGCCTACAAGGGCAACGACTACCGTCTGTTCGTCATGGGCGTACCCTTCGAGTGTATCAAGGGGAAGAAAAAACGCTGCGATATGATGAAAGGTATATTAAACTATTTGCTGAAATAAACGTCTAATGAACATGGAACGGTCTGAAGCAGAAAGCACACACTATCATGACAGTCAAAAAAAAGAAGAGAATATCTAACCACACCTATTTACTAACCTAAAAAAGTATCATTATGTACAGAATTCAATCTAACGCTACGGGCACACGCAGCATCGAAATCAGCGAAGAACACCTGCAGACCATCGACGACTATCAGCTCTTCAGAGACCTGATAGACTCCAACGGCTACGTGGACGAACAGGTGCTGGAAAAACTGAAACTGAACATCCGCTCCATTCTCGAATCGGAGGCAGGAAAAGACAAGCGGCTGCTCGACCTCTGCCTTGACGTGATCTATCATGCTAACATGAAGGCCTACGGACTGCAGCAGCTCGTCATCTTGTTCATCAACTGGAAGAACCGCGCCAACACCAATCTCGGTATGACCAAACGGGCTTTCCAGGGAACACCGTTTAATTAATTCACGGCAAAGAGGAAAGAATGGCAGCATACAGGTTGACGGATTTCCTTCCGACAACGAAGAAAGAACTGGAACTGCGAGGCTGGGAAGAGGTGGATGTCATTCTCTTCTCGGCTGACGCATACATAGACCACCCCTCGTTCGGAGCTGCCGTCATCGGACGGACACTCGAAGCAGCAGGCTATCGCGTAGCCATCGTGCCCCAGCCCGACTGGCACGGCGACTTCCGCGACTTCCGCAAGTTAGGACGACCGCGGCTCTTCTTCGGCATCGCACCGGGCTGCATGGACTCGATGGTGAACAAATATACCGCCAACCGGCGCCTGCGCTCGGAAGATGCCTACAGTCCCGACGGACGGCACGACCTGCGACCGGAATATCCCACCATCGTCTATTCACAGATTCTCCGCAAGCTATACCCGGACGTGCCTATCATACTCGGGGGCATCGAGGCCTCGCTGCGCCGACTCACCCATTACGACTACTGGCAAGACCGTCTGCGCCCCAGCATCCTCTGCGATGCCCCGGCCGACATGCTCGTCTATGGTATGGGCGAAAAGCCCATCCTCGAAATAGCCCGCCGCCTCGCCGACCCCGCCCCCCTTCCCGGCGTTTCTACACCGGGCCTCACTGCCCCCGTTCCCGGCGTTTCTACGCCGGGCCTCACCGACATCCCTCAGACCGCCTACCTCACCGACCGCTACGACCCGCTGCCGGGCGACATCGTGCTGCACAGCCATGAGGAATGCCTGAACAACAAGCGTGCGCAGGCCGAGAACTTCCGATATATCGAGGAGCAGTCGAACATGATGCATGCCCACCGCATTGTACAGCCCCTCGCCGTCTCTGCCGATGCTTCTTCCTCCCGATTCGTCATCGTTAATCCTCCCTATCCCCCGATGACCACTGCAGAACTCGATGCTTCGTTCGACCTGCCTTACACGCGGTTGCCTCACCCCAAATACAAGGGCAAGCGCATACCGGCCTATGAAATGATCAAGTTCTCCGTCAACATCCACCGTGGATGCTTCGGAGGCTGCGCCTTCTGCACCATCTCGGCCCATCAGGGAAAATTCATCAGCTGCCGCTCGAAGGAAAGCATTCTCAAGGAGGTCAGGCAGGTGTGCCAGATGGACGACTTCAAGGGTTATCTCTCCGACCTCGGCGGCCCTTCTGCCAACATGTACGGCATGCACGGCCGCAACCGCAACAGTTGCGAGAAGTGCAAGCGCCCCAGTTGCATACATCCGCAGATATGCCCCAACCTGGACACTGACCACTCGAAGCTCTTGGAGATATACCGCGCCGTCGATGCGCTGCCGGGGGTGAAGAAAAGCTTTATAGGCAGCGGCGTGCGCTACGACCTGCTGCTGCACCGCAGCAATGACGAGCACTGCAACCAGGCCGCCAGGGAATACACCCGCGAACTGATAACACACCACGTGAGCGGACGGCTGAAGGTAGCCCCAGAGCACACCAGCGACCACGTGCTGAAGCTGATGCGCAAGCCGTCGTTCCAGCAGTTCTACGACTTCAAGCGCATCTTCGACCGCATCAACCAGGAGGAGGGGCTGAAACAGCAAATCATACCCTACTTCATCTCCAGCCACCCCGGATGCACAGAGGCAGACATGGCCCAGCTGGCTGCACTGACGCGCAAGATGGGCTACCGGCTGGAACAGGTGCAGGACTTCACCCCCACTCCTATGACCGTATCAACAGAGATGTTCTACACGGGCTACGACCCCTACACGCTGGAACCCGTCTATACGGCACATACGCAAAAGGAGAAACTGGCCCAGCGCGACTACTTCTTCTGGTACAAAGGCAATGAAAAGGGAGGCTATGGAAGTCATAAAGGCAATGAAAAGGGAGGCTATGGAAATCATAAGGACAAAGAAGAGCATGGAAATCATAGAAAGCAACCTCGTAGCGAAGAACCCCGCGAAGAAAAGCGAGGACGGCATCGTCGTCACTGACGACTTTGTGGCTGTCATCGACGGCAGCACCTCGAAGAGCCAATATCGCCACAGCATGTTCCGCTCGAACGGACGATATGCTATGCAGCTGACGGAACGCTATATACGCCGCATGCCCAAGAACACGACATGCGAGGCTTTTCTGCGAGGCGTGACAGCCTATATACGCAAGCACTACAAGAAATCGATGATGAACCGGCTGGCCGAGCACCCAGAAGACCGTCTGACGTGCTCTGCCGTCATCTTCAGCCGCGTCTGCAGGGAGGTGTGGATGGTAGGCGACTGCCAATGCCTTGTAGGCAGCAGCTATTACGACAATCCCAAACCCTACGAAGCCGAACTGGCTGCTATGCGTGCCCGTGAGGTAAGAAGGCTGTTGGCCGAGGGGATGACACCCGACGAACTGTGCCGCAACGACATAGCCCGACCTACCATCATTCCACGCATGATAGAGACGATGCGCGAACAGAATGTCAGCTACTCGGTTATTGACGGCTTCAATATTCCGCGCCAACACGTGCGCGTCATACCGCTCGACTTTCACCCTTGGGAAATTGTGCTGGCCTCCGACGGCTACCCGAAGCTCTGCCCCACCCTCGCAGAAAGCGAAACGGCCCTGCAGCACCAACGTGCCACAGACCCGCTGAACGTGGGGGAGTTTCAAGCCACAAAGGCTTTCCATCCCGACAATCTTTCTTTTGATGACCGCGCCTATATCCGGCTAAAGGTTTAGCTGCCTCTGATGAGCCATGCGGCATTAGACAAGCTAAACGCCCTACAGCAGAATGAGAAAACGGAACAGCCTATTCCGGAAATGCTGGCTTAGCGGCACTTCCGATACCACTCGCGCAACAAGCCCCTTGAGATACCGCGACTGACAGCAGCGTCGAGCACCTTACGAGCCTCTTCCTGCCGATAGAGTGCCAGCAGGATTTCCACCTTCGACACCACATAATCGACGTTGAGCGGCTTTCGGCTGATGGCCTCGTCCCAGTCGTAGAGGGCGGCGTCATACTGCTTTAGTTCACGCTCCAACGATGCCCGCGCCGCGTAAGCCACAGCAGAGTCAGGATGGGCGTCCACCGTCTGGTTCAGCTGGTCGAGGGCTTCCACATGATGCTTCGACTGCTGCAGCACATAGGCCAGTCCCAAGCGGGCCTCCATATTGCCGGGCACCTGCCGCAACACGTCTTCATAATCACGACGCGACAAGTCGTAGCGGCGCAGATGGCTGTTGGCGTATGCCCTGTAGAAGAGTGCCGCAATATTCTTCGGCTCATGCTGCAACACCTGGCTGTACTCTTCAATAGCATACTCCCATTGATTCAACTCGATATTGACGGCAGCCTTGCGCAGATGAAGGTCGGAAGACCAGGCCGTAGTGGCTATCAAGCGGTTGAGCACCTTCAAGGAGTCGCGCCAATTGGGCGAAGCCTGTTGCGAGAGAGTGGCTTGCTGCCGGGCATTAGGAGAAGCCTGCTGGCTGGTGACTTGCTGTTGGGCAATAGGTGTTACCTGGTGGTGGTTAGCTGTATGCGAATAAGCAGATACAGCAAACAGCCAACAAGCAGCAGCCATCACCCAACGCGAGACCACAGTCATGCCTTTTCGATATAATCTACTATCCATGCGCCGACTTCCTTCGTACCATATTTCGCTCCACCCTCGACCTGAATCTCTGGTGTGCGGACATTGGCATCGAGCGAGGCATTGACGGCCTCACGAATCAGCTTGCCCTCGGCGGTCAGTCCGAAGTGCTCCAGCAACATTGCTGCCGACAGAATCTGTGCCAACGGGTTGGCCAGGTTCTGACCCTTCGCCTGCGGCCACGAGCCGTGAACGGGTTCGAAGAGCGGTGTATGCTCACCCAACGAGCTGGAGGGCTGCAGCCCCATCGAGCCGGTGATGCACGAGGTCTCGTCGGTCAGTATGTCGCCAAAGGTATTCTCAGTCACCACCACGTCGAAGAAGGTAGGCTCGGTAAGTACACGCATAGAAGCGTTGTCGATAAACATATAGTCGGTGGTCACCTCAGGATACTGCGGCTCCATCTCTTTGGCAATCTGGCGCCATAGCCGTGAGGATGCCAGCACGTTGGCCTTATCTACAACGGTGAGATGCTTCTTGCGGGTCATCGCCATTTCGAAGGCCACCTTCAGTATGCCCTCTATCTCCGGACGCGTATAGATGTCTGTATCGTATGCCTTGTCGTTGTCCTTATATTTCTCGCCAAAGTACATGCCGCCCGTGAGTTCGCGAATGACCACAAAGTCGGCGCCGCGCAGCAGTTCGTCTTTCAGCGGCGACTTATGCAGCAGACAGTCGAAGGTGGCCACAGGGCGCACATTGGCAAAGAGGCCCAGCTTCTTGCGCATAGCCAGCAAGCCCTGCTCCGGGCGTACCTTTGCCGTAGGATTGTTGTCGTACTTCAGGTCGCCCACGGCGGCAAAAAGCACGGCATCGGCACGCATGCAGACATCGTGGGTTGCCTCCGGATAGGGGTCGCCCACGGCATCGATGGCTGTGGCTCCCACCAGAGCTTCCTCGTACTCGAAAGTATGGTTACACTTCTTGGCAATGGCGTCAAGCACGGCAACGCCCTGCTTCATGATCTCGGGACCTATTCCGTCGCCCGAAAGAACGGCAATCTTCAGTTTCATAATTTTCGTTGTTACGTTATTCCGATGTTTCGATGTTTCGTTATTCAGATGTTTCGCTATTTCGTTATTCCGTTATTCCGATATTCCGATGTTCCGTTATTCCGAAGTTCTGATGTTCCGTTATTCCGATGCAGTCAGTTCGTCCTCGACAATGTTCAGCATCTTAAACGTAGCCTTGATGGCCGCATCAGTCTGGTCGGCATCCAGTCCGCGCGTGCGCAGGATTCCCCCGTTGTAATGCCACGAGATAACCGTCTGCACCAGCGCATCGGTGCGCCCGCCAGGCGGTATGGACACCGAGTAGTTGGCCAGTACGGGGAACGTGCGCCCGAGGTATTTCTTATAGATATAGCGCAGGGCCTTGACGAAGGCATCATACTGTCCGTCGCCCACGGCACTGCCTTCATACTGCTGTCCGTTGATTTCCACCTTCAGATTGGCACCAGGGCGCAGACCATAAGCCGTCGAAACGACATAGCTGATCAGCTTCACCTTCTGCCCCTGTGTGTCATGTTTCAGCACGTCGGCAACAATGTATGGCAGGTCGTCCTGCGTCACTATCTCTTTCTTGTCGCCCAGTTCGGTGATGCGCTGTGTGACGCGCCGCGTCTGCTCTGCCGTCAGCTCAAGGCCTAACTCCTCCAGGTTCTTCATAATATTGGCGCGACCGGAGTTCTTGCCCAAGGCATACTCACGTTTGCGTCCGAACCGCTCAGGCACCAGGTCGTTATAGTAGAGCTTATCCTTCGAGTCGCCATCAGCATGCACGCCAGCCACCTGCGTAAACACGTTCTCGCCCACGATGGGCTGGTTGGGTGCCACGCTGATGCCGCTGAAACTCTCCACCATCCGCGACAGGTCGTTCAGTTGGCTTTCCACGATATTGGTCTTGGCATGAAACTGGTCCTTCAGGATAGCCTGTACCGAGGCCAGCGGTGCATTGCCGCACCGCTCGCCCAGCCCGTTCACGGTGACGTGCAGTCCCTTGGCTCCGCTCAGCACGGCAGCCAGCGAGTTGGAAACGGCAAGATCATAATCGTTATGGGCATGAAAATCGAAGTGTACGTCGGGGTATCGCTTCATCATCTTCCGGAAATACTCAATGACTTGCAGGGGATTCATCACACCCAGCGTGTCGGGCAACATGAACCGCCTGACAGCAGGCCCTTCCCCAGCAGCTCCCTGCAAACAATGGGATTCATTACGCTGCAGGTGTGATTGAGAGGCGTCGCAACTCTGCTGATGCGAGTGAGGCGAGTCGATGGCCGTCAGGGCATCCATCATCTGATAGACATACTCGGGCGAATCCTTCATACCATTCGACCAGTCCTCCAAATAGAGGTTGACGCTCAAGCCCCGCTCACGAGCGTAGCCTATCTCCCGTCGGATATCGGCAATATGTTCTTCGGGAGTCTTGTGCAACTGGTGTGTACAGTGTTTCAGCGAACCCTTGCAGAGCAGGTTGATGGTCTTTCCACCACACGCTACAATCCAGTCGACGCTCTTGCCCCCATCCACAAAGCCCAGCACCTCTACCCTGTCGAGCTTGCCCACCTGGGCTGCCGCACGGCAAATCATGGTAACGGCTTCCTTCTCGCCCTCGCTGACACGCGCCGAGGCCACCTCTATGCGGTCCACATTCAAGTCGTGCAACAGCTTGCGGGCCATCACCAGCTTCTCGTGCGGCAGAAACGAGACCCCGTTGGTCTGCTCTCCGTCGCGCAGGGTAGAGTCCATAATCTCCACAAAGGGCGGTATGCGCTGGTAGGTATTTATTTGTTGAGATGTTCCCATTGCTCGGTTTTGTCCTGATTCTGCACCAGGAAGTCGATGTCGTCCAAGCCGTTGATAAGGCAATGCTTCTTATAGCCATTAATCTCGAACTGCTCGCTCTTGCCGGTAGCCTTGTTGGTGACCGTCTGGCGTGGCAAATCCACCTCTACCTCCGTCTTGGGGTCGGCCTTGATGCTGGCAAAGAGCTCTTCCAGGAACGGCTCGCTAACCACCACGGGCAGCACGAAGTTGTTCAGCTCGTTGTTCTTGTGGATATCGGCGAAGAACGAGCTGATAACCACGCGGAACCCATAGCCAGCGATGGCCCATGCTGCATGTTCGCGACTGCTGCCGTTTCCGAAGTTCTTACCGGCCACGAGTATGCAGCCGGAATAGGTGGGGTCGTTGAGCACGAAACTCTTGTTCAGCGTTCCGTCGGCATTATACCGCCAGTCGCGGAACAGGTTATCGCCAAAGAAGCTCTCCTCGCGCGTCGTTGCCTTCAGGAAGCGGGCGGGGATAATCTGGTCGGTATCTACGTTCTCTAACGGCAGAGGAACGCAAGTGCTTGTTATAACATTGAATTTCTGTTTCATATTAATTCTCTTGGGTCTGTGATTACTCCGGTTACTGCCGCTGCGGCGGCTACCAATGGCGAACAAAGAATGGTGCGCGCGCCCGGTCCCTGGCGACCTTCAAAGTTGCGGTTGGAGGTAGAGACGGCATACTTGCCAGCAGGCACCTTGTCATCGTTCATGGCCAGACAGGCCGAACAACCGGGTTGGCGTATTTCGAAACCTGCTGCCTCCAGCACCTTGTCTAGTCCTTCTTCGCGTATCTGACGATCTACGGCCCATGAGCCAGGCACGAGCCATGCTACGACGTTATCAGCCTTCTTACGCCCTTTGGCTATCGAGGCGAAGGCACGGAAGTCCTCAATGCGCCCATTGGTGCAAGCACCCAGAAACACATAGTCTATCTGCTTGCCCAGCAGCCGTTCGCCGGCCTTGAACCCCATGTAGTTGAGTGCTTTCTCAAAACCTGCCTTAGGCGACTTGGCTTCTTCGGCTGTCTGTGGGATAGGCTGTGTGATGCCGATGCCCATGCCAGGATTGGTTCCGTAGGTGATGCGCGGCTCAATGTCCTCGGCATCAAACGTCAGTTCCTTGTCGAACACGGCATCCTCGCCACTCTTCAGTGTCTTCCAGTAGGCCACTGCCTTGTCCCATTCCTCACCCTTAGGGGCAAACTCTTTACCTTTTATATATGCAAAGGTCACCTCGTCGGGAGCTACGAAGCCGCCACGAGCACCCATCTCTATCGAGAGGTTGCAGAGCGTCAGGCGACCCTCCATCGACAGGTTGCGCACCACGTCGCCGCTATACTCTACGAAATAGCCCGTAGCCCCGCTGGTGGTCAGCTGCGCCATCAGATAGAGTGCTACGTCCTTCGCTGTGACGCCCTTCTGCAGCGTGCCGTTGATGCTGATACGCATCGACTTGGGTTTCTGCTGCAGAATACATTGCGAGGCCATCACCATTTCCACCTCCGACGTGCCGATACCGAAAGCTACGGCACCTACGGCCCCGTGGGTAGAGGTATGTGAGTCGCCGCAGACAATGGTCATGCCCGGCAGACTCAGCCCCTTCTCAGGACCCACCACATGGATGATGCCGTTCGAGGGGTCCATCATGCCATAGTGTACCAGCCCGAAGTCCTTGGCGTTCTGTGCCAGCGTCGATACCTGCTTGGCCGACACGGGGTCCTGGATGGGTTTGTCCTGGTCGTGCGTCGGCGTGTTGTGGTCGGGCATGCAGTAGATATGGTCTGGACGGAAGCATTTCAGCCCTCTGGCTCTCATGCCGTCGAAGGCCTGTGGAGACGTTACCTCATGACAGTAGAGGCGGTCTATATAAAGTTGTGTGGGGCCGTCTTCCACTATCTGGACGACGTGCTTGTCCCATATTTTGTCGAAAAGTGTGTTCATTTCTTAAATTTGTTAATACAGTCAATATATGCTTCTACTGATGCGGTCACGATATCGGTGTTGGCACCGAAGCCGTAATAGAGACTTCCGTCGTATTCCACCTGCATGTGTACCTTACCCACATCGTCAGACCCCTTCGAGATGGCCTGGATGGTAAACTCCTTCAGCGTCATCTGCTTGGTAATGATGCGCTTCAGGGCCTTGATGGCAGCATCCACAGGACCGTTGCCCGATGCTGCTGCCTCGAACTTCTGGCCGCTGATGTCGAGTCCGATAGAGGCCACCGACTTCACGCCCTTGCCCGTCGTGACCTGCAGGAAGTCCAGCTTCACGGCGTGGGCATCAGCCGTGTCGGCACCGGCCAACATCAGTACGTCGGCATCGGTCACTTCCTTCTTCTGGTCGGCCAGCTGCAGGAATTTCTCGTAAACCTTATCGAGCTTCTCCTCCGGCAGCTCCACACCGTTCACGCTCAGCCTGTACTTCAGGGCGGCACGTCCCGAGCGGGCGGTCAGCACGATGGCGTTGTCCTCGATGCCCACATCTTTGGGGTCGATGATTTCGTAGGTCTGCACATTCTTCAGCACACCGTCCTGGTGGATGCCTGAAGAGTGGGCAAAGGCGTTGCGGCCGACGATGGCCTTGTTGGGCTGCACGGGCATGTTCATCAGGCTCGACACCATACGGCTCGTGGGGTATATCTTCGTGGTGTTGATATTTGTGTCGATGCCCAAGCCCTTATGGCACTTCAGAATCATGGCAATCTCTTCCATCGACGTGTTGCCGGCGCGCTCGCCGATGCCGTTGATGGTCACCTCCACCTGGCGCGCACCGGCCATCACACCGTTGAAGGTGTTGGCCGTAGCCATACCCAAGTCGTTATGGCAGTGGGTAGAAATGACCGCCTTGTCGATGTTGCCCACATGCTCCTTCAGATACTTGATTTTCTCATAATACTCTTGCGGCAGACAGTAGCCCGTCGTGTCGGGAATGTTCACCACCGTAGCTCCGGCGGCAATCACGGCCTCGACGACCCGCGCCAAATACTCGTTGTCCGTACGGCCGGCATCCTCGCAGTAGAACTCCACGTCCTCCACATACTTCTTGGCATACTTCGTGGCACGCACGGCACGCTCGATAATCTCTTCACGTGTCGAGTTGAACTTATACTTGATGTGCGAGTCGCTTGTGCCTATGCCGGTATGTATGCGCTTATGCTTGGCATACACCAGTGCCTCATAGGCCACGTCGATGTCCTTCTCTACGGCACGCGTCAGCGCACAAATGGTAGGCCACGTGACGGCCTTCGAAATCTCAATCACCGAGTTGAAGTCGCCAGGACTCGAAATGGGGAATCCCGCCTCAATCACATCCACGCCCAACTGCTCCAGGGCCTTGGCCACCTGAATTTTCTCTACCGTGTTCAACTGGCATCCGGGCACCTGTTCGCCGTCGCGCAGCGTCGTGTCGAAAATAAACAATCTGTCACTCATCTTTTATTATTTACTGTTTTAACGATTTACTATTTAACGATTTTCTGTTTATTATTTCCGCTGAACGTTTTAAACGAAACAAGCCCTTCTCACTCGGAAGTGAAAAAGGCTCATATCCATCAGCGTCTTACCTATCTGGATTATATGCATACCTTATCACCTCCGGCCACTTCACGCAGTCGAATGGTAATCAGGATGCTCAGCAGGTCAATACGCGTCATTTTTTTCAGTTTTTGCTTAACGGCTGCAAAATTACACATTTTCCACGTAACGGGCAAACAAATCGCTACTTTTTTTCGCAAAAGTCTTTCGAAGTGTTAATTGCAGCAGGACGGGAAACCTAAAAGGAATCCGACCGGCTCCATGAAGAACGCCAATCGGATTCCTTATTAAAATGAATGAAATAATCTTCTACTTCATCTTGCTCATCACTTTCTCAAAGTACCTTTGAGTGCCACGCTTCGTGTATCGCATGCCACCATTCCACGAACGGATGGCCTGTTCCACACTGTTGTGGGGATTGTAAAATGACTGGTAGAGCAGAAACATCTCCTTTGACTTTCCGGCACTGAACCGATCGCTCATCGTGTAACGCCGGGTGCTCTTGCGCAATTTCAGGATGCGGTTGCACTCCTTTACCAGCACCGGAGTAATCTGCAGGATTCCGCACGACTTGCCGCTCTTATCCACGGCCTTGGCGTTTCCTTCACTCTCCACCTCGATAATCGCATCGATAACGGGATTCCAGTCGAATCGTGAGCTTTGCTTTCCTTTAGTCCCTGCCGCCATAGCGGTCTGGACTAACATCGTTAGCATGCACATCAAGCATGCCATTTTAGCTGTTCTTTTCATTGTGTTATCCTTTTTAAGCACAGCCGTCTCGCCACGAGACATTCAGCGCCATGCTATTGTTATCGCGCACAAAGGTACGGCTTTTTCGCCAGACAAGCCAAGCTATCTCACAAAAGATAACTTTGATTATCAAATAATTAACATAAATCAATTTCGCTCTCCACGCTCACGCGCTGCACCAAATATTCTGTAAACGCCACAGACGATTAAGCCGCGTTGCAGTTTTTTTTTGACCATTTTCCGTAAGAAGTCCGGCTACGGCAACACGATTAGCTGCCCGTCGTAAGCCAGCTGGATGTTGGCAGGGAGCGAGGCGTTCACCTCAGCATGACGCCCGATGTCGTGGCTGCTATGGATGAGCCAAGTCTGACGGGCATGAATGCGGCGCGCAAAACGGACGGCCTCGTCGAGAGTCTGATGCGAGTGGTGGGGTTTGATGCGCAGGGCATTGACCACCAGCGTGTCGCAGCCCTCAACAAACGGGATTTCTGCTTCGTCGATGGTTTTCATGTCGGTAATATACGACAGCACCGCACGCGGGGTTCCATCGTCGGCATACTGCGTGATGCGGTAGCCCAGTATCGGCAGGTCGTGGTGCATCACCTGGAAGGGCGTGACGCCAAGGTCGCCAATGCGGAACGACTCATGGGGATGAATCTCGTGCAGCCCGATGGCCGGCACACCCGGATAACGATGCTCTGCAAAGCAATAGGGCAGCATCTGCAGCATGGCCTGCCGGGCAATGGGATCGGCATAGACATTGATTTCGCCAAACTGGCAGTAGGGCCGTATGTCGTCCATCCCCCCCATGTGGTCGTAGTGTGCATGCGTTATCAGGATGCCGTCTATCCTACGAAAGGGGTGTGGCATGATTTGCTGGCGGAAGTCGGGGCCACAGTCTATCAGCAACCGCGTCTGCGGGGTTTCGACAAGTGCCGAGCAGCGCAGCCTCTTGTCGTGAGCGTCATCACTGGTGCAGGTATGGCACCGACAACCGATGGTCGGTACGCCGCACGATGTTCCCGTTCCTAAAAACGTCAATTGCATTGAGAAAAATAAAAAATAAAAAAAAACAATTAAAAAGACAACCGCCGCTACACGTTATATTCACTCATGGGGGCAACCGACGATAAGTGCTATACGATGTTCACCTCGGGATGGATGGCTATGCCGAATTTCTGCAAGACATCTGTCTGGATGGCACGGCACAGCGCAACAATCTCACCACCTGTTGCACCGCCGAGGTTCACCAGCACCAGTGCCTGACGGTCGTGTACACCGGCACGTCCCATAGAGCGTCCCTTCCATCCACACTGGTCAATGAGCCATCCCGCAGGAATCTTCTCATGCTCATCATCTATATAATAATGTGGCATCTCGGGGTATTGCGACAGCAGCGCTTCAAAACTGCTGCGGCTCACCACGGGGTTCATGAAGAAGCTGCCGGCATTGCCCACAGCCTGCGGGTCGGGCAGCTTGACCTGCCGGATGCCGATAATCACCTGGCGCAGCTCGTCGGCAGTAGGCTCGCTGATGTGCCGCCGCTGCAGTTCTTCCCTGATGTTGCCATAGTCTAAGCGGGGAACGAAGACGTCGCTCAAGGCGTAGGTGACGTGGGTAATCAAGAAGCGGTCTTTCCATTCCTGCTTGAAACGGCTCTGCCGATAGCCATAGCGGCAGTCCTCGCGAGACAGCATGCGGACGTTGCCGGTAGCTATCTCGACAGCCTCCACGCCGACGATGACATCTTTCACCTCGGCACCATAGGCACCGATATTCTGAACGGCACTCGCACCCACGTCGCCGGGAATCAGCGAGAGGTTCTCCACGCCATACAGCCCGTGACCGATGCTGTAAGCCACCACATCGTCCCATAGCTCGCCGCTGCCACACGTGATACGGCAGCCCTCGCGACTGATGCCCTTGACAGCCGAGTGAACCACGATGCCCTGATAGTCGCCAGTCAGCAGCAGGTTGCTGCCCCCGCCGACTATCAGATAACCGACACCACTGCTTCGCAGGATGGCTGCCACCTGCTGGGCTTCCTCCACCGTTGCGTATTCGAGAAACCGGCTACACTTGGCCTCAATGCCGAAGGTATTATGAGCCCGCAGACTATAGTTTTTCTGGTCTTTCATGCTTACGTTATCATTTTGGTCAGCCTCCACTTTCCGGCTTTGCGCTTGAAGCACAGTTCTATCTCCAGACCGTTGGCAATGCCGCGCAGCACAAACACCTTCGTGTCGCGCTCCTTACGGGGCTGACCATATACAATATTATATATCATCTTGTGAGGAAGCTGCGGAGCAAAGGCAGGCCACGTGTCGGGGGTTATCAGTCCCTCCATCTGCACAAAGTCGTCATCAGGGTCGGGGCCTACGAATTTCACCGTCTCGTCCAGGCTGGCTGTCTGGAATGCCGTGTCAGTGGCAAACCGCTGGTAGAACTGCAGGAACGTGCTATTGTGCGATGCCGCCACGGGGATGTAGGCTATCTCGTAAAGCATCCACAGACCATTCTCGCGCCGGAACCAATACTGCTTCACCGACTGCGTGTTGAAGTAAATCTTCTCTACGATGGCGGTGTTCACATCTACATTCTTCACCTCTTCTATCTCCTGCTCACTGTCGAATAGCAGCGTGTAGTAGTCCTGGCGCATGAAGAAATAGTCCATCTGCCACGCTCTCTCGGCAATATGGGTAGTCTTGTCACCACGCAACTCAGGCAGTGGAAACTTCGTACGCTTTTTCTGCAAACGCCTGTTGACGGCGTAATTGAAAAAAAAGTCGTCAAACGTCTCGTCGGCTGCCGTCGAAACCGAATCGGAGCTCTCCGTCAGAGCCGTCGAATCGACCTCTGCCACTACCGAGTCGGCTTCAGCAGGAGCCACGCTCCCACTGCCGCCACTACTGCCACAGGCTGAAAAAAGCCCCGCCGCAACGGTGATAAATGCCAGAAAATGTGCCGTCTGCTTCATGTAAAAACACCATTTATCTCTCAAATTTCGGCAAAGGTAGAAAGTTTTTCTGAATTGTGCAAGAAAAAAAAGAAAATGTTTTCTATGCTTTTTGTATGGTATTTCGGCAAAAAGTAGTAACTTTGCACTCAAATTCATCAACGATATGATATTAGACAAGATTGACGAACTTCTAAAAGAAGTACAGACTCTGAGTGCGAAGAATGCCGAAGAGGTAGAACAGTTACGACTCAAATACCTGAGCAAGAAGGGCGAAATCACAGCCCTGATGAACGATTTCCGCAATGTTGCCGCCGACCAGAAGAAGACGGTAGGCATGAAAATCAACGAGCTGAAGCAGATGGCCCAGCAGCGCATCAACGAGTTGCGCGAGCAGACAGAGACGCAGGACACCGAAGGCGAAGCCATCGACCTGACGCGCACGCCCTACCCCACTCCGCTGGGTACCCGCCACCCGCTGACCATCGTCACCAACGAGATCATCGACATCTTCTCGCGCATGGGCTTCGTGCTGGCCGACGGACCGGAGGTGGAAGACGACAAGCACGTGTTCACACAGATGATCTTTGCTGCCGACCATCCCGCCCGCGACATGCAAGACACCTTCTTTGTGAGTCAGCACCCCAACGACGTAACCAAGAACATACTGCTGCGCTCACACACGTCGAGCGTACAGGCCCGTGTCATGGAGCACATGCACACCGAGGACGGTAAGCTGACGGCTCCCATCCGCGTCATCTGCCCAGGCCGAGTCTTTCGCAACGAGGCCATCACCGCCCGTGCCCACTGTTTCTTCCACCAGGTAGAGGGACTATATATAGATAAGAACGTGAGCTTCACCGACCTCAAGCAGGTGCTGCTGTCGTTTGCACGCGAAATGTTCGGTGCCGACACGAAGATTCGCCTGCGCCCCTCCTACTTCCCCTTCACCGAGCCCTCGGCCGAGATGGACATCTCTTGCTTCATCTGCGGGGGCAAGGGATGTGGCTTCTGCAAGCATACAGGATGGGTAGAGATTCTGGGATGCGGTATGGTTGACCCCAACGTGCTCGAACTCTGCGGCATCGACTCGAAGATTTACTCGGGCTATGCTTTCGGTATGGGCGTTGAGCGCATCACCAACCTGAAATATCAGGTCAGCGACCTGCGTATGTTCTCAGAGAATGATGTCCGCTTCCTTGAGGAGTTCAAGGCTGCCAACTAAACGGCAATCGGAATCACGGAATAACGGTAAAACGGTAAAACGATATCACGGAATCACGGTAAAACGGAATAACGGTATCACGGAATCACGGTAAAACGGAATAACGGTATCACGAGATAACGATACATCGAAATAAAAAATCGAAACATCGCATGAAACTGGTTGTAATGACCCAACCGACGTTCTTCGTCGAAGAAGACAAGATACTCACATCGCTGTTCGATGAGGGACTTGACAACCTGCACCTCTATAAGCCCGGCGCATCGCCCATGTATTCCG
>ODAI010486439.1_pt1 | contig 21021 bp, 24 predicted proteins | sample 1539321 | NCBI WGS metagenome assembly ODAI01 (sample SAMN02144231, study PRJEB22623) | gut metagenome | biome: sheep rumen | host: Ovis aries | place: New Zealand | reverse complement strand
GATATGGAAACCCTGCTCAATATCATTAAGATGGATTGTTTTGAAAACAGCACGGAAATCACGGTTGTCTCCGGCGGTGATATTGACAGCATCATGACGAATATCAAACCGGCTATCAACCGGGAAGTAAATGACGTTGAAGCAGTCAGCAAGACGGCGGAAACACAACATGATGTAGAGGATAAATCTGCAGGTGAATCTGCAGAAAAATCTGCAGATCGATCCGAATGTGAAGACACAGATGAGGACGCAGATGAGGACGCAGATGGGGGCGAAGATGAGAGTGAAGGATCCCGTTCGTTTAAGCAACTGGTGTTTTATATTTTTGGGGAGCGTATGGAAGGAAATCAATCCGATTTTATGATCCTGGCTATCGGCAGGCTCCTGAAAGCGCATCCGGAGGCGATCAAGTCGGCGATTGCTCAGTTTAACTGTCTTTCAGATGTGGATTATGAAAATGAACATGCAGAGGGCATGCCGTCCTATTTCCGGGTATGTCATACGGTGAGGATTGGTGGACAGCAGGTTTGTATCGGAACATCTTACGGATTGAAAGAAAAATTAAGACTTGTGGCAAGGATCATGCATCTGGTCGGAGAAGACCCGGCTTCTGTGCGTGTAGAAGGCCTTGAACTGCCGCAGATCAAAGAGAGATCAGCGGAGGCGGAAAATGCACAGGGATCAGGGCGCAGTGCCAATGAGGAGTATTCAGTGTTTGGGAAGAAATGCAGCGGTAATCAAACGCAGATGATGTGGGATGTATTTGCGGAGCTGGCGGATCGATATCCGGAGAAAATTCCCGGGCTTACGACATTGACATCTGTGAAAGAAACAGGGAAAGTAACGAATGCGCAGACCAAAGATGCCAATCCCTCATATTTCAGGATTGCCAAAGAGTTTCAGGTGAATGGCATCTCTTATTATGTCGGAACAGCTTATGGCAGAAATGATAAACTGACACAGATCAGAAAGATGGTGGAGCTGTGCGGAGCCCCAAAAGATGCCTTTGTGATAAGTGGGGAGAGTGAACCGGTTTCGACGAATACGGTAGCAAAGAAAAAGGTCTATAATATATAAAAAAGGGGCAAGCAAATGCTTGCCCCTTTATAATATTCCGGTATCTTTCGATCAGATTGACTCATGGAAGGTACGGGAAATAACGTCTGCCTGCTGCTCGGGAGTCAACTTGATGAAGTTAACTGCGTATCCGGATACACGGATCGTCAGCTGGGGATAGTTCTCAGGATGCTTCTGAGCGTCCAGAAGAGTCTCTCTGTTCAGAACGTTAACGTTCAGATGATGTCCACCCTTGGTAGCATAGCCATCCAGTAAGTTTACAAGATTATCAACCTGTGCAGTATTTGCCATTGTAATATCCTCCTTATAATTTTAATAGATATGGGGTTGCCGATTATCAACTCAATTGGAAGATCAGTTAGTGATAATCGTCCAGACCCTGTTCAAGTGTCGGTACACTGCAGGCCAACGGCGTTCTGGAACAATCCGTGCAGCCCATTGTCTGAACGTTTTTGGTTGCCTCTTCCGCAGCGGTATCCACATTCACGTGACCGACACCCTGCGTCATACCGGCATCCAACATTTTCACAAGATCGTCAACCATCTGCTTCTCGTCCATTGTGTGCCTCCTTATTGGTTTGGTCGGGTGCCTGCGGGAGACACCCGGACCGGTTTAGTTTTATTATTTGTTCAGATCCAGCTCGATATCGCCTGCGAATACCTGATCCTCTTTACCAAGAGCGCTGGGGATGATGGTGAAGGTATTGGAGATACCATCCTGTGCATCATTGAAGGGCAGCTTGGATACGGAAGACAGGGAAGCTACAGCACCGTGGCTGTCACGGCCGTGCATCGGGTTAGCACCGGGTGCGAAAGGCTGTCCTTTTCTACGTCCGTCAGGTGTATTACCGGTAGCCTTACCATAGGTAACGTTAGAGGTAATGGTCAGGATGGAAGTGGTAGGGAAGCCGTTTCTGTAGGTATGATGTCTTCTTACAGCGGTCATGAACTTGTGAACGATCTCCTGAGCGATATCGTCTACACGATCATCATCGTTACCGTATTTAGGGAAGTCGCCGGTGGTCTTGAAGTCAACAATGATGCCGTCCTCGTCACGGATTACTTCAACCTTAGCATACTTGATAGCGGAAAGAGAGTCAGCCACGATGGACAGACCTGCAATACCGGTAGCAAAGTATCTTCTTACGTCTCTGTCATGAAGAGCCATCTCTGCTCTCTCATAGCAGTACTTGTCATGCATGTAGTGGATGATGTTCAGGGTGTTAACATAAACATCTGCCTGCCACTCCATCATATCCATGAACTTGCTCATTACATCATCATAATCCAGAACGTCGCCGGTAACAGGACGATACTTAGGACCAACCTGTTTCTTGGTAACCTCATCGATACCACCGTTCAAAGCGTACAGCAGGCACTTAGCCAGGTTCGCACGAGCGCCGAAGAACTGCATCTCTTTACCGATTCTCATGGAGGATACGCAGCAAGCGATACCGTAGTCATCGCCGTGAGTAACTCTCATCAGATCATCGTTCTCATACTGGATGGAAGAAGTCTCGATGGACATCTTAGCACAGTATCTCTTCCAGCCCTCAGGAAGTCTGGTGGACCAAAGTACGGTCAGGTTGGGCTCGGGAGAAGGTCCAAGGTTGGTCAGGGTGTGCAGATAACGGAAGCTCATCTTGGTAACCATAGGTCTGCCGTCTACACCAACACCGCCGAGGGACTCGGTAACCCATACAGGATCGCCTGCGAAGATCTGGTTGTACTCGGGAGTACGAGCGAACTTCACGCAGCGAAGCTTCATGATAAAGTGATCTACGAACTCCTGGATCTGCTCCTCGGTGAAGGTACCGTTCTTCAGATCTCTCTCTGCGTAGCAGTCAAGGAAGGTGGAAGTACGTCCAAGGGACATAGCAGCACCGTTCTGCTCCTTAACGGAACACAGATATCCGAAATAAGTCCACTGGATTGCTTCCTGTACGTTCTTAGCGGGCTTGGAAATATCGCAGCCATAGGAAGCAGCCATCTCTTTCATCATCTTCAGAGCGGTTATCTGCTCGGACAGCTCTTCACGAAGACGGATCACATCGTCAGTCATAACGCGACCGGTAGAAGCCTTCTGATCTTCCTTGTCCTCGATCAGTCTGTCGATACCGTACAGAGCTACACGTCTGTAGTCGCCGATGATACGTCCGCGGCCGTAAGCATCAGGAAGACCGGTAATGATGTGAGAGGAACGACAAGCTCTCATCTCAGGGTTGTAAGCGTCGAAACAACCTGCGTTATGTGTCTTTCTATGGGTGGAGAAGAACTCGGAAATCTCGGGATCTACCTCGTAGCCGTTGTCAGCGCAAGCCTTCTCTGCCATACGGATACCGCCGTAAGGCTGCAGAGATCTCTTGAAAGGCTTGTCAGTCTGGAAACCAACGATGGTCTCCTTGGATTTGTCAAGATATCCAGGACCATGAGAAGTGATGGTGGATACAACCTTGGTATCCATATCAAGAACTCCGCCTGCTTCTCTTTCTTTCTTCTGAAGATCAAGAACCTGTGCCCAAAGATCCTTTGTGTTCTGGGTAGGTCCTGCTAAGAAGCTCTCATCACCATCATAAGGATGATAGTTTCTCTGGATGAAGTCACGAACGTTGACTTCCTTATCCCATTTGCCAGTTACAAAATCTGTCCATTCTGGTCTCATTGTAGAAATGCCTCCTATAAAATTTTATTTGGTTCGAAGTAACTTGCGTTACCTTAACTCTACAACAATTATAAAAAAAAGAAATCCCGCAGTCAAGGCGGTTTGTGTACTTTTGGGGGTACAAATCATGCACTTTTTTCGATACATTTTTTCAATAAAATAAAGTGTTGAAGAATCAATAAAATTATTATTAAATCGGTGCCAAATTGCTTGTCTGATTTTGGAAAAAGTATTATAATTTTCTAGACATTGTTTGCAAAAACAGGTTGCAAAATAATTATGGAATGATCCGAAAAATTGCAGGTCGAAAGGAGAAAATATACATGAGCGGAATCACGAGAGAAATGACGATCGGAGAGATCCTGCGTTCCAATCCGGAGGTGGCACCGGTGCTGCTGGAGGCAGGTATGCACTGTCTGGGCTGTCCGGCTTCCCAGGGAGAGTCTCTGGAGGAAGCAGCCATGGTACATGGGATCGATATTGATGATCTGATGGAAGCCATCGAGGCAATATAAAAGAAATAGAAAGGAAAGAAGATCATGTAATAAAAACGGGTATACCTCCTGGATGGCAGGAGGTATACCCGTTTTTCATTTGTTATTTCTTAGGATAAGTGTATGTGTAGGACGGTGATTCCGCATTCGGATTGTAATATTCATAGCGGAAAGAGATCAGGGAAGCGTCGACGCCGCTTTCCTGGGCAATCTGGGCAATCGACTGATCCAACGTAGCGGATGCTTTATCAAAATATTGGTCCATCATGGATTTCAGCCGGGAGTCAATGGAAGCATCCAGTCCCCATGCCTGTTCCTTGTAGTACATTTTCATGATGATCGTGTTGCCGGATATCTCCGACTTGCCGGTTCCGTCGCTGCTGGACAGCGTTTTATCCAATTCGGCCTGCACGGAAGGATTGTCCTTGATATATTCTTCCAGCGACGCATACTTTTTGGAACCGCAGCCGATGATAAACACGGATATCATCATGAGCAGCAATAGTTTCAGTGCATTTGATCTGCAGATTCTTTTGAACATTTGTTGTTCCTCCTCATAAAGTATAAAAATAAGATAGTAAGTTGCCATGTGAGTATACCATATAAATTCTTATAACGCAAGAGACAGCTGCCGTATTTTGAGCGGAAGCTGTCTCTATATGATCTTATGGTTATTTTGTGTAGGTAAAGACATATGCCGGTGTGGATTCCCCGAGGTTGTACATTTCATATCGCACGGCGATCAGCGATGCATCAATCCCACTTGCTTCTGCCAGCTGATCAATGCCGGAATTCAGGGAAGCTGTGGCATCCTCCGTGGCAAAATACCGGTCCATGCCTGCTCTGATCTTGGAATTGATGTTTTCATCCTCTCCAAAGATAGCCCGGTCAGCCTGCATCTTCATGATGACCGTGTTTTCGGAAACACTCAGATCCATTGAAATATGGATGTCTTCGCTGGATACGGACATATCCGTAAAAGCGACCGGCATAGGGTTGGACTGTATATATTCCTCCAGGTTTGCATATTTTTTGTCGCAGCCGACCAGAAACAGACATACGGCAATGAGTAAAACAAATGCAAAACAACCGGAAGACGGATTCTTCTGATTCATTTGTGAGCCTCCCATGCTTTAACGCAGTGCAAGCAATTTCAACGCATGCTCGGGAATCAGCGCATCGCAATGTTCCTCCAGAAAGATCCGACTGCCGGACATACTGCGCTGCAGGGTTCCGTATTCGGATAGGATATTGCTTACACGGTCAAAATCTTCCCTGGAAGCTTCATCCTGCGTCAGAACCAGCAAATAGTTCTGACTCCGCTCATCTTTGTAAAGCGCACTCTTTGCGGCAAAATCCGGGGAAATGAGCCCTGCTACAGACATCACCTGCTGCAGGGAATCCATGGCAAAAATGCGGGTGCGGAGCTTTTCTTCCTGTGTCTCGGCAACAGGAGCCATATCCGACGCAGCCGTGCCGGTTCTTTTTTCCTGCAATTTGTGGAACAGATCAAGCATCTCCTGATGATCGGTGTCGTCATCATAATCTTCGTCATCGTCATAATCATCATCGTCAGAGGAAGGTGCAAAACGGGAAAACCGGGTATCCAGTTCCTCAGGGTCCTCAACCTTCGTCACAATCAATACAATACATTCCGCATTCAGCGGGATCGCTTCGATCATCAGGGGGATGTCATCTGCTTCAAAGCCAAACTCATAATTGGCCTGACGCATCATGTCGCGGAAAAGATTTTTAGCTTTCTCGGTGCCGTAGGCAAGTTCGCTGATCTTGATCTCGCGGCTGGCCAGATCTTCTCTGGTCAATGTGCAGCGAATCTGATTTTCATTCACTTTCTCAATCTTCATAACGACTCCTCCTTTCTGTGAATTCTATCCATTTCAGTATCTTTCGTCAATAGAAAGACACAGTTGTTTAAAAAAATTTAAGAATCAAAAATTACTTGCAATTTATGAGATAATCGTGTAAAATCATATTTGCAGATGCCTCTGACAGTTTCGTGCGGAGAGGAGGCTGATGGAGGTACTACAGGATTAGTTGACTTATTATCTCTATATTTATTATATCACAGGCTGCGGTAAATGTGTACTTTTTTCATTATTTTCCAAGAGGTATTTTGAACGTTGGAAGTGTTTTTGAAGCACTTTTGCCATAGGTGTGATGTCTTACAGGTGCATGGTGCCTGATCAGGAGATTCCATAGTATATCAACTATTATTTTCACAGATATAATTCATTTTAAACATTTTTGTGCTTTTTTAATTTTTTTATGTTGCCATTTTATGGTGAAAAGCACGGTCGAAGCATCTGCAATCAGTATATCACAAATTTTATCTGAAAATTCACAGCTTCTTTTGGTCAAATATGGGATTTTGCCTTTGGAAAAATTGCTGACACCGATTATCTTCGGAAAAATCTTAATTTGTCAAAATTGGTAATGACGGGGACGCATTCCTGTGATAGAATGTAACTGCCTGACTGCGTACAGTTGCGTTCTCACGGGAATGCGTCGTAACGTGGATCATAGGAAAAACGGAAAGAAAGCGAAGTACTGATTATGAAGAAAAAACTGATCGTGCCGTTTGTGGCGGTCCTGCTGATCCTGATCATTGCGGGGGCTGCATTCGGCAAAACACTGTTGGATAAATATTCTTACAGCACGGAACAGGCTGATCTGGATGAATATTTTCATGTGTCGGGAGACCGGCTTGCCATCATACTGCAGGATGCCCGGATAGAAGAGCAGGCGCTTCTGCGGAATGGCGTATGTTATTTTGATCTGGATACGGTTCATGCTTATATGAATGAAGTTTTTTATGCGGACAGGGGAGAAAGCCTGCTTCTGTATACGGATGCGCTGGGGACCGTCAGCGCTGTGCTGGAAGGAAATACCGGCGAGTATATCGACAGGGACGGCGCGCGGGATCTGGGACACCCGGTCTGCTTTGTGGAAGACGATGTGATCTGGCTGGCTGCGGATTATGTGAGAATGTTCACCAATTATTCCTATGAGGTATTTGAACGCCAGGTACAGGTATATACCGCATGGGGAGAGGCACAGACTGCAAAGATCCAGAAGAATACCGCGGTACGTCTGAAGGGTGGCATCAAGAGTCCTGTTTTAAGGGAACTGTCAGCGAATGAGACCGTGGAAATCCTGGAACAGATGGACGAGTGGAGCAAGGTTAAGACCTCGGATGCGATCATTGGCTATGTGGAAAATAAGCGCATGGATGAGATCGAGACGATTCAGGAGACGCCGGTGACGGATTATGTGGCGCCGGAGTATGCGGGGTATGAGATGGAAGGCAAGGTGTGCCTGGGCTTTCATTCCATTGGAGCAACCATTGGAAATACCACGTTTTATGAGATGGCTTCCTCGGCAAAGGGGATGAATGTCATTGCGCCTACCTGGTTCAGCCTTTGTGATGAATTGGGAAATTTCAGAAGTTTCGGAGAGGTGTCTTATGTGGAGAAGGCGCATAAGGCGGGACTGCAGGTCTGGGGCGTGCTGGACAATTTTAACTATAGAAATGAAACCAAAGAGTCCGTGAAGGAATATGAGGTGCTTTCCGTTACCTCCAAACGTCAGAAGTTGGTAAACGGGATTGTGAATGCGGCCCTAAACCTCGGATTGGACGGTATCAATATAGATTTTGAGCAGATCGCTTCTGATACAGGGATTCATTATGTACAGTTTTTGAGGGAATTGTCGGTGGCCTGCAGACAGAATGGTCTGATACTCTCGGTAGATGATTATGTACCCTTCCATTTTAACGAGCATTACAGATTGGATATTCAGGGGCAGGTTGCAGACTATGTGATCATCATGGGGTACGATGAACATTGGCATGGCAGCGGAGATCCTGGCAGTGTGTCTAGCATCAGCTATGTGACCAACGGAATTGAGAAAACGATCTCTGAAGTACCTGCAAAGAAAGTGATCAATGCACTGCCGTTTTACACGATCGTTTGGACAACTGACGGCGCGAAGGTGACAGATGAGTATTTGACCATGAACAATACACCGGATTTTCTGAAGCAGTTCAGCACGAAGCCCGAGTGGGATGAAACGACCTGTCAGAATTATTTGGAATGGAACAGTGCAAGCGGCTTGAAGCAGGTGTGGCTGGAGGATGCGGATTCCATCCGTGTGAAGCTGAATGTGATGAGCGCAAATGAGATCGGCGGTGTGGCTGTGTGGAGATTGGGATACGGTACAGATGCTGTTTGGGAACTGATCCGTGCGTATGTTGAATTTTGATGGAAGCGTCAACACGAGAACAATGAGTGAAAGAATGACAAGATAAAAAGACAGCACCGGGAATCCCGATGCTGTCTTTTCCATTTGAAGAAACACAAGATTGGATTTTAATCCGTTACGGTCTTTTTTCTGAGAGCCAGGCAACCGGCAAAGCTCAAAGCGGAAAGAGCAAACAGCCATGCTGCCAGGTGGTTCTCACCGGTCTTTGGTACATCGTCATAAGCTCCGGAAGTGGAAGCTGCAGTTGTTGTAGTTGTTGCAGCGGTCGTTGTAGTGGTTGTGGTTGCGGCAGTTGTAGCAGCCGGACCGGATCCTGTTTTACTGAAATCGGAATCATCCGTCATCAGTCCTCCGGTGTTGCTGTAATCAAAACTGCCTGCAGCAAAATTATAATACTCCTTTATGATACCGCCGGGATTCTGCAGAGAAGCGTATGCCACGGTGCCGCCTACCGATACGTTAGAATCCACGGTGTCATTTTGGCTTGATATCAGGTTTAAGTTTGTTACATTGCTGTTGAAAGTACAGGATGCATCATCATATACATAGGCATTGGATACATCACCGTTGATCGCGGCGTAGCTTTCGCCAAGTATATAGCAATTGTCAATGCCGCCGGCATGAACAACAGCAACTGCCCGGTTAATGGTCAGATTGCTCAAATGGGAGTTGATCTTGATCTCGGTATTCCCCGTTTCTCCGGTTTCATTGGCGAGCACAACTACGATATCGCCGTCTTTTACCCTGTCATCGCCGTTGTTTAGATAATAGAGTTCCCGGCCTTCATATTCATCATTCCATCCATCGACGCCGGTCTGCATCCGCCATTGATTCATATCTATGTCATATTTGACATAAAAAGTTGCAGGCGTTGCAGCGTCAGCCTTCAGGGAAGGGAGAAGCGGTAATGTGGTACATAAAGCCGCCGCCGCTACAAAAGAAACAAGTTTTTTGAAGCATTTCATAATAATGTCCTCCTAAATTGATTTAATCGCCCTGATTCTCCCGGAATGGATAATAGTGATCGCCGGTTTCGACTTCCTTTGCGATTACCACAAAACGGCCATTTTCCACATGATAAGCGCAAGTGGACAGTGTGATGAAGTGGTCGCCGAATTCGGCGGTTACCCCGGTGTCATACAGGGATAGTGCTTTTATATTTTGATAAAAATCATCAAATTCTTCCTGGGTATTTGCCTGAAAAAATTTATAAAATTTAAATACCTGGTCTGTTTTTTTGTATACCTGGGAACGGAATGCGGCAATCACCTCATAGCGGCGTTCGCAATCTTCCGTATACAATGTGATCCGGCTGTGCTCTTTGCAATAGGCCTCCTCGCTGTACTTCATCAAAGAGCCAAACATGGCGCCGGAACGCATATTATGCCCGTGAATGATCAAATTGGTAGTTAACGGGTCCAGGCAGCTGTCCGTATCCAGCAGAAGACATCCGTTTTTGTCGGGTTTTCCTTCAAAATTACGCTCGATGTAATAGGTCTCCTCTCTGGGAGTCCACATCACCGGATAGTCAATGACTGTTCCTTCTATTTTCAGCCAGGCCCCCATGTCCTTGTTTGCGAGGAAACTGTCTCGGTAAGGGTTCTCTGTGCGTTCTATGGGCGCCACGGGGTCAGTGGACTCCGCTACAGATTCCTCAGGGAGAGAACTCGAATATTCCGATAATTCCGTTTCTTTCATGGGATCATCGACGATCGTGGATTCCGCTGCGGCGGAATCGGATACGTCTACTGCATTCTCACGCATCTGCGCCAGGTTTTCTTCGGAGCGTTCGCTCATATTATGCTGAAATATCAATAAAGAAATTGCCGCGGCCAGGAAAAGTACAGATAAAATTCCCAGGCGCACAGACATATTATTTTTTTTATCATCCATTTTTTTATTATACGTCAAAGAAAAGGTAGATTGCAATAGTTTTAGAAATAATTCAGACAGAATAATTATAGTAGAGAGGAAATGTGATAAGAGGTTTTTGTTCTATGAAAAAATGTGAGGGAGTCCTTACATTCCTGATAACTGTGCTGCTGCTTTCCGTACTTTTTACGATTGGCAGGGGGGAGGCGGAGCGTGTGAGCAGCACCTCGGCGAGTGTAGCCGTGGACGATCGCGCGGGCGGATATGGACCAGGAAAAGAGGAAAAAACGAAAGTGGTGCTGGATGCCGGGCACGGAGGCGCAGATCCAGGCAAGATCGGGATCAACGGCGCTCTGGAAAAGGATGTGAATCTCCAGATCACCCTGCTGGTAAAACGTTATCTGGAGGCACAGGACATCGAGGTGATCCTGACCAGAGAATCGGAGGAGGGTTTGTATGATGCGGATGCGGCGAATAAAAAAGTGCAGGACATGAAACGAAGGATTGAGAAAATTGAGGAGGCTGCACCTGCGATCGCGGTCAGCATCCATCAAAACAGCTATCCGGAGGAGTATGTGAAAGGGGCGCAGGTTTTTTATTATACAAACAGTGTGGAGGGACAGAAGCTGGCACAACTGGTGCAGGACAGTCTTGTGCAGCGTGTGGAGCCGGATAATCGCAGGCAGATCAAGCCTAATGACAGTTACTATATGCTGAAAAAGGCATCGGTACCGATCGTTATTGTGGAGTGCGGTTTCCTCTCCAACAGTGATGAGGCCGAAAAACTCTGCGACCGGGAGTATCAGGAAAGAGTTGCATGGGCGATCCATATGGGGATCCTGCAGTATTTAAATCATGTAAGTACTTTCCCTTTCTGATGAGATGTGTTATAATTTTAATAACTATGGACAAAAAAGATGAAAAAACCCAGATAAAAACTGAATTTCTTGTAATGCACATGCAGGGAGAGGACTGTGTTGATCAGGATATGGATGGTATCCGCAGAGCGGGAGAAATCCTGCAAAAGGGCGGACTGGTGGCATTCCCCACGGAGACCGTGTATGGATTGGGCGGAGATGCGCTGAATCCAGATTCTTCCCGGAAGATTTACGCGGCGAAGGGGCGACCCTCGGACAATCCGCTGATCGTACATATTGCAGAATTAGATGCGCTTCCGAAGATTGTCTCCCACATTCCGCAGACGGCGTGGAAATTGGCGGATGCATTCTGGCCGGGACCGTTGACTATGATCCTGCCGAAATCCGATGTGGTGCCGAAGGAGACTACGGGAGGCTTGGATACGGTGGCAGTCCGTATGCCGTCCCACGGCGTGGCACTGGCACTGATCCGGGCGGCTGGCGGGTATATAGCGGCACCCAGCGCCAACACTTCCGGCAGACCCAGTCCCACCAAGGCTTCCTTTGTAGCGGAGGACCTGAACGGCAAGATCGATATGATCCTGGACGGCGGTGAGGTAGGGATCGGACTGGAATCCACGATCGTGGATCTGACGGTGGAACCGCCTCAGATCCTGAGACCCGGATATATCACAAAAACTATGTTGGAGGAAGTGCTGGGCAAGGTGGCGGTGGACGCCACAGTTTTGGCGTTGGCCTCCGGGGAAGAATGCAGTCAGGCACCCAGGGCGCCGGGCATGAAATACAGACACTATGCGCCGAAAGGGCAGTTGACGATCGTCAGAGGCGAGGAACAGGCGGTGGCTGATTATATTAATGCACAGGCAAGAGCCGACCGCGGGGCAGGCGAGAAGGTAGGCGTCATCGGCACGGAAGAACTTCTTGCGCGGTACGAGGCAGATGTGGTGAAGAGCGCAGGCAGCAGGACGGATGAGGCCACCATTGCCCACAGGCTTTATGGAATTCTCAGGGAGTTTGACGAGGAACAGGTGACCAGGATCTATTCGGAGTCTTTTGCGACGGAAGGGTTGGGACAGGCCATCATGAATCGCCTGCTGAAGGCGGCAGGGCATCATGTGGTAGATGTGTGAAGAGATCAGATAACAGGGAGGAAAAGAAAAATGATAGCACTTGGCAGTGATCACGGCGGATTTGAATTGAAGGAGAAAGTAAAAAAGCATCTGGAGGAAAAGGGCATTGCCTGCAAGGATTTTGGCTGCCCGGATAAGTCCAGCTGCGATTATCCGATCTTCGGACGGGCAGCGGCGGAAGCTGTGGCTTCGGGGGAATGTGAGAAGGGAATCGTGATCTGTACCACGGGAATCGGGATCAGCATCAGCGCCAACAAAGTAAAAGGCGTCCGCTGCGCACTCTGTGGCGATGTGCTTTCCGCGAAGATGACCAGACTGCACAACGATGCCAATATGCTTGCCATGGGAGCCGGGATCGTGGGCGAGAATCTGGCCATGGAGATCGTGGATACCTTTTTGGGAACAGCCTTCTCTGATGAGGAGCGGCACAAGAGGCGGATCGCGCTGATTGAGCAGGATTAACAGGAAGAGGTACGGAGGGAATATGGCGGAACATGTGAAAATGCAGCCCGCGGGCGCAAAACGTACGGATTATATCAGCTGGGACGAGTATTTTATGGGGGTGGCACACCTCTCGGGCATGCGTTCGAAGGATCCCAATACGCAGGTGGGAGCCTGCATCGTGAGTGGGAACAACAAGATTCTTTCCATGGGTTACAATGGGTTTCCCAGCGGGTGCTCGGACGACGAATTCCCATGGGCGCGAGAGGGAGAGACCCTGGAGACCAAGTATGCCTATGTGACACACAGCGAACTGAATGCGATTTTGAATTACAGGGGCGGCTCATTGGAGGGAACAAAACTGTATGTGACACTTTTCCCTTGTAATGAGTGTGCCAAGGCCATCATTCAGGCGGGAATCCGCACGGTGGTATATGACAGTGACAAATATAACGGAACCCCAGCTATCATTGCGTCCAAGCGGATGTTTGAGGCGGCGGGGGTGGAATGCATCGCTTATCAGAGAACGGGACGCAGGATAGAGATCGCGTTGTAGAATAAAGTTATAGGATAAAGATGAAGTGCACGGAATGCAGGATGCGGCAGGGAGAGTCAGAATGAGATCCGGAATAAGGGCAACGGCGTTTTTGATGGCCCTGGTGCTCAGTCTGGTGTTTGTTTCGGAATATGCTGTGCCGGAGGGGAAAATCGTCATGGCGACGAGCACCCGGGAGAGGATCGATCAGGCGGAGCGGGAAAAGCAGGAGCTGGAAAACAAACACAATGAGACCAGGCAGGATATCGACCGCTTGAAGGGTGAGCAGAATACGCTCAAAGGAAAACTGAATAATCTGAATGCGCAGTTGACGGAGGTTGCGGGCAATCTGGAAGATCTGGAGGATCAGATCGACAGGAAAGAACAGGAGATCACGGATACGCAGGCCGCACTGGAGGAGGCGAAGATCGTGGAAGCGGATCAATATGCGGATATGATCACGCGGGTGCGCAAAATGTATGAGAAAAACGATACCAGCTACGTCAACATGGTGATGGATTCCGTCATGGATGCGGGCAGTTTTGCGGATGCCCTTTATACGGCGGACGGCTTTGAGAAGATTGCCGCTTACGACAAGAGAAAGCTGGCAGAGTTCAAGGAGAACCGTCGGCTGATCGAAGAACACGAAGCTCTGCTGCAGCAGGAGAAGACGGAGCTTGACAATCTGCATCTGAAAGCGGAGACGGAGAAAAATAAGATCTCCGGTCTGATCGGGCAGACTTCTGGCTCCATTTCCGCGTATGCGGGGGAAATTTCCCAGGCGCAGCAGGAGGCGGAGGCCTACGAGGCACAGATCAAACAGAAAGAGGCTGATCTGGAGACACTGTGGGAACAGCTGCGAAAGGAGATCGCACTTTCCCAGGCCGCGGCAAAGGGCGAGTGGCGGGACATCTCGGAAGTGACATTTGCGGAGGGAGACAGATATCTGTTGGCGAACCTGATCTACTGCGAGGCGGGGGCAGAGCCTTATGCAGGCCAGCTGGCGGTGGGCAGTGTGGTGATCAACCGTGTGCTGTCCGGTTCCTATCCGGATTCCGTGGTAGGCGTGATCTACCAGAATAAACAGTTTTCACCGGTGGCCAGCGGACGGCTGGAACTGGCGCTTGCCGCAAATCGGGCGACCCAGAGCTGTTATCAGGCAGCGGACGAGGCAATGTCCGGCGTGTCCAATGTGGGCAATTGTGTGTATTTCAGGACACCCATTGAGGGATTGACCGGCATCAGTATCGGCGGGCACATTTTTTATTAGAGTGGATATTGCGGATTGGATGTAAAAAGATGCAAAAAAGGGCTGCAGCGCATGCTACAGTCCTTTTTGATTTAAGATCGCCTGAAATCGGTCAAATTTGTCTCTGTAAAGCAGGGAGAGCAGGTTGTTCAGCTGCCGCAGGCTGGCGGTGGCCTGCTTCTGCGTGATCAGCTGCTGATCCAGTGCATCCGCCAGCTCGTCCAGATCCACTACCTTGGTCCGTCCGTCCGGATAAATGATCACATCCGCCAGCAGATCGCTCACGATCAGCGTATCCTTGGTCTCGTTGAATTCATATTCCACAATATCGCAGTACCAGTACAGAAGATCCCCGTCCGGTTTATAGAACTTGCTGATCTTCACGCCGTCTTTCAACAGATAGCAGGAACTGCCATGGTCGAAAGTGGTCTTGGGATTGATGGTGTGCCAGGTGGTCAGAATGTAGTCGTCGGTCTGCTCTACGATCACATCGTCTTTCAGAGGGATGCATCCTGCCGGGATGAAACGTTTTCTGTATAGTTTCAGATTAAAAGAATTGTCAAAGGTACTGCCTGTATTTTTCTCCATGCTTTTGTCTCCTTTTGGTGCTTATCATTTGCCGTTTCCTATCCTGTTGGTAAAATACTAACCCACCGCAAATCACAAGTCAAGAGAATGATTTTAGTAGACATTTTCTGTTAAAAAAGTTATAATTGTATCTATGAGAATCCATCGGATAACGAATTGGTAAATGACGGGTAAAAAATGAGCCGCGGGCGAAAAAGGAAATACGATAAAAGTGTATATCGGTCTTTGGCACTGATCACGCAGTTCGGGATCAATATGCTGGTTCCAATCGGCATGTTGACGGCGTTGGGGATCTGGCTGGACGGAAAATTTGATACGTCCTATTGGACGGTGATCCTCTTTTTCGTGGGAGCCGTGGCGGGCGGTCAGAATGTGTATCGCATGGCAAAGGCTGTTTATGCACCGGATGGGAAACAGGAGCGGGATATAGCCCATGAAGATGCAAAACCGACTCATACAGACATTGAAAAGTAAAAACCGCACGCTGTTGGAGGTCTATACAGGCGTGCTGGTGTTGGCGGTGCTTGCGGGGGTGGTCGGATTGCTTTTGCCCTATCAGAGCGGCGGCACGGCGTGGAAGGTGCAGCGCGGCGGTTTTGAGGCGGCCGTGTGGGCAGCGGCGGTGCTGACCATGCTTTCCTATCTGCATATGTACAAAAATTTGGACCGGGCGCTTGACTATGACGAGGGAAATGCGCAGAAGCTGATCTTCAGGGGATATTTGATCCGATATGTGGCGATTGCAGTGATCCTGGTCCTGGCAGCGGTGACAGGCTGGCTCGATCCGTTGATCCTGTGCCTGGGATATCTGTTTTTTATGAAAGTAGCGGCGTATATGCAGCCGTATACTCATAAATTTTATATTTTTATCTTTCATGAGGAGGATCCTGTGCCGGAACCTCTGGTGGAAGAGGAAAAAGGGGCTATAAAATAAGAGAGAGGGAGGTGAAAATATGACTTATGGCATTTTGTTATCCGGTTCCTCGGATGTGGACGTGATGGTCCACGGACTGCTGAAATATCATTTTTTCGGCCATGAGGTCTGGTTAACAACGACACATGTCAGTCTGCTTCTGGTGGTGCTCATCCTGTGCGGCTTTTCCATAGCGGCAGGACGGGCGATGAAGAAGGGAACGGAAGTTCCGGGCAATTTCCAGAACGTGGTGGAGCTGATCGTGGAGAAGCTGTGCGGTATGGTGGATTCCACCATGAGCAACAGTGCACCGAGGTTTTACAACTATATCGGGACAATCTTTATCTTCATCCTGTTCAGCAACATTTCGGGACTTTTGGGACTGCGTCCCCCCACAGCGGATTATGGAGTCACATTTCCACTGGGTGTTCTGACCTTTATCCTGATTCACTTCAATCAGTTTAAGTATCAGAAACCCAAAGATATCTGGACGGATATGTGTTCCCCGTTGCCGCCATGGCTGCCGATCTGGTTTCCGATCAATGTGATCAGTGAGATCGCAGTGCCGATTTCGCTGTCACTGCGTTTGTTTGCCAACATATTGTCGGGTACGATCATGATGGCGCTGATTTATGGGCTGTTAGGAGTGATCGCGACGGCGTGGCCCGCAGCATTGCATGTGTATTTTGATTTGTTCTCAGGAGCAATTCAGACCTATGTATTCTGTATGTTGACGATGACCTACATCAAGAACGCGATCGGGGACGCGGTGTGATGAGGCGCGAAAGACAAGAGATAAAATGCTTTAGACATGATCTAAAATAAACATCCAAAACCAGGAGGAAAACAAAATGGAATTTAACGAGAACTTTATCTTAGGATGCTCCGCAATCGGTGCAGGTCTGGCAGTGATCGCCGGTATCGGACCCGGTGTCGGCCAGGGTATCGCAGCCGGTCATGCCGCTGCGGCAGTGGGACGGAATCCCGGCGCAAAGAGTGATGTCACTTCTACGATGCTGCTCGGTCAGGCCGTGGCAGAGACCACAGGTCTGTATGGTTTGCTGATCGCAATCCTGTTATTATTTGTAAAGCCTCTGTTACCATAAGACACGGTAAAAAATTACCGGAAAGGAGGCAAAAATGATACTATTAACCGCAGGAGAGACCTACGAGAGAATGTTTGGCATTGACTGGCAGCTTTTGTCCGATGCGACGCTGACTCTCATAGCTGTCTTTGTACTGTTTGGCGTAATGAGCTATTTCCTGTTCAATCCCGCGCGCAAGATGTTGTCTGATCGTCAGGCGAAGATCAAGGGCGAGCTGGATGAGGCGAGGACCAATATGGAGGAAGCCAGAAACCTGCGCGAGGAATACGAGGCGAAGCTTCGGGACATCGACAAAGAGGCGGAAGAGATCTTAAGCGATGCGAGAAAGCGCGCGCTGGCGAATGAGAACCAGATCGTCGCCCAGGCGAAGGAAGAGGCTGCACGCATCATGGATAGAGCCCGCAAGGAGGCCGAGCTGGAGAAGCAGAAGGTGTCCGACGAGGTGAAGACGGAGATCATCTCCATCGCGTCCCTGATGGCAGGCAAAGTAGTGTCCGCTTCGATCGATACCAAGGTTCAGGATCAGCTTGTTGACGAAACGCTGAAGGAGATGGGTAAGGAGACATGGCTAAGTTAGTTTCGAAAACATATGGCGAAGCGTTATACGAGATAGCCATGGAATCCGGCAAGGCCGAGGAACTGCTTGCGGAGGTGCAGCAGTTATGCGACATCCTGAAAGCAAATCCGGAATTTGACAAAATGATGCTGCATCCGGGAATCCCGAAGCAGGAGAAGCTGCAGGCCATGGAGGCTGTGTTCAAGGGCAGAGTGAGCGATGAACTCACGGGCCTTTTGGAGATCGTGATCCAGAAGGAGCGTTACGGTGAGCTGCAGAATATTTTTACTTATTTCGTCGATAAGATGAAAGAGCAAAAAGGAATCGGTGTGGCGCATATCACCACAGCAGCCGCTCTCACGGAAGCGCAGAAGAAGGCCTGTGTGGCAAGGCTTTTGGAGACGACCTCCTATCAGAGCATCGAAGCTGATTTTCAGACGGACGAGGCGCTGATCGGCGGCATGGTCATCCGTATCAACGACAGAGTGGTGGACAGCAGTGTCCGCACGAAATTAAATGATCTGAAGAGACAATTATTACAGATCCAGCTTGGCTGACAGGCTGGAGGAAAGGTGATACAGAACATGAATTTAAAACCGGAAGAAATAAGTTCTGTAATCAAGGAGCAGATTAAGCGATATGCTTCCACGCTGGAGGTATCCGATGTGGGTACGGTTATCCAGGTGGCTGATGGCATTGCCCGTGTGCACGGATTGGAAAATGCCATGCAGGGTGAGCTTCTGGAGTTCCCCGGTGAGATCTACGGCATGGTGCTGAACCTGGAGGAGGACAACGTAGGTGCGGTTCTCCTGGGCAGCAGCCACAATATCAATGAGGGCGATATTGTAAAGACCACCGGACGCGTGGTAGAGGTTCCCGTGGGGGACGCTATGCTGGGACGTGTGGTAAACGCACTGGGCCAGCCTGTGGACGGCAAGGGACCTATCCAGACAGACAAATTCCACAAGATCGAGCGTGTGGCGAGCGGCGTTATCACCAGAAAGAGCGTGGATACTCCTTTACAGACAGGTATCAAGGCAATCGATTCCATGGTTCCCATCGGAAGAGGTCAGCGTGAGCTGATCATCGGTGACCGTCAGACCGGTAAGACCGCGATCGCCATCGATACCATCATCAACCAAAAAGGTCAGAAAGTAAAATGTATTTATGTGGCAATCGGCCAGAAGGCTTCCACAGTTGCCAATATCGTAAAAACTTTGGAGGAATACGGGGCAATGAGCTACACCACCGTAGTGGTTTCTACGGCCAGCGACCTTGCGCCCCTGCAGTATATTGCGCCTTATTCCGGATGCGCTATCGGTGAGGCGTGGATGGAGAACGGAGAAGATGTACTTGTGGTATATGACGACCTGAGCAAACATGCCACCGCATACCGTACACTCTCTTTGCTGCTTCGTCGTCCGCCCGGACGTGAGGCGTATCCCGGTGATGTGTTCTATCTGCATTCCAGACTGTTGGAGCGTGCAGCGAGAATGAGCGAGGAGTACGGCGGAGGTTCCCTCACCGCACTGCCCATCATCGAGACCCAGGCGGGTGACGTATCCGCTTACATACCGACAAACGTAATTTCCATTACTGACGGACAGATTTATCTGGAGACAGAGATGTTTAACTCCGGCTTCCGTCCTGCGATCAATGCCGGTCTTTCCGTATCCCGTGTAGGCGGTGCGGCACAGATCAAGGCTATGAAGAAGATTGCAGCGCCCATCCGTACCGAGCTGGCACAGTATCGTGAGTTGGCAAGCTTTGCACAGTTTGGTTCCGAACTGGATGCGGATACCAAGGAGAAGCTGGCACAGGGCGAACGGATCAAGGAAGTGCTGAAGCAGCCTCAGTATCAGCCCATGCCGGTACAGTATCAGGTCATCATTATCTATGCGGTGACCCATAAGTATCTGCTGGACGTACCTGTGGAGGATATCACCAGATTTGAGAAGGAGTTCTTCGAGTATCTGGATACCAAGTATCCTGAGGTTCCCAAGGCAATCGCGGATGAAAAAGTGATCTCCGAGCAGACGGAGGAGACGCTGAAGAAGGCAATCGATGAGTTCAAAAAGGACTTTAACGATTAGTCCGTGCCGCGTAAGCTGCGGCAGATAGGAGTAGTTTATGGCATCAATGCGTGATATTAAGCGGCGTAAGACCAGTATACAGGGTACCCAGCAGATTACCAAGGCGATGAAGCTGGTATCCACGGTCAAGCTGCAGCGCGCCAGAGCAAACGCAGAGCGCTCCAAACTGTATTTTGAATGCATGTATGAGACGGTAAACAGCATTTTATCCCGCGTAGGGCACATAGATCACCGGTATCTGCAGCCGGGCGAGTCAAAACGGAAGGCAGTGGTGGTGATCACTTCCAATCGCGGATTGGCCGGCGGCTATAATTCCAATGTGATCAAGCTGATCACCAGGCATGAAACCTGGCAGAAAGAAGATCTGGACATCTATTCGCTGGGTAACAAAGGCAGGGATGCCTTTGTACGCCACAGCTATACGGTTCGTGAAAATCTGCCGGAGGTCATCGAAGAGCCCATATATGCGGATGCGATGCAATTGTCCAGACGTCTTTTAGAGTCCTTTGAAAAGGGAGAGATCGGAGAGATCTATCTGGCGTACACTTCCTTCAAGAACACGGTGGTACACGAGCCGAAGCTGTTGAAGCTTCTGCCGGTGGATACCGAGGCGATGCAGGAGGACGGAGCGGAGAATGAAAGCTCCGGGAAGGCCGAAGCCATCATGAACTTTGAACCGGAGGATGTAGAGGCACTGGATATGATCATTCCCAAATACATCACCAGCCTGATCTACGGGGCGTTGATGGAGGCAGTGGCCAGTGAAAACGGCGCCCGCATGCAGGCAATGGACAGCGCAACCAGCAATGCAGAGGAGATGATCAGCGATCTGACGCTGAAATATAACAGAGCTAGACAGGGCTCCATCACACAGGAGCTGACAGAAATTATCGCCGGGGCGGAAGCCTTAGGCTAAGGAGGTAAAAATGGCAGGAGAGAATAGAGGTAAGATCACTCAGGTCATCGGCGCCGTGTTGGATGTGCGCTTCGATGAGGGAAAGCTGCCGGAGATCAACGAGGCGATCCGGATTCCTTTGGAAAACGATGAGTCCCTTACGATCGAGGTTTCCCAGCACCTGGGTGACGATACCGTCAGATGTATTGCCTTGGGAGGTACGTATGTGTTGAAGAGAGGCATGGAAGCAT
>ODAI012698340.1_pt1 | contig 21027 bp, 15 predicted proteins | sample 1539321 | NCBI WGS metagenome assembly ODAI01 (sample SAMN02144231, study PRJEB22623) | gut metagenome | biome: sheep rumen | host: Ovis aries | place: New Zealand | reverse complement strand
TTGAAAGTGAACATACATATGTGTTCTCATTGGACTGTTCAAATATCCTTCTTGCAATAAAGAGCCTGCGGTCAAAATCAAGGCCGGGCATACAGTCATCAGGGCGCTTTACAAAGCACTGCATTATGCAGGGCATACTCTCGGCTGCCTTTGTGCCAAGTATCTCCGGTGAGGAAGGGACATTTCTCCAGCCTATGAAGCCTATCCCCTTCCTTGCCGCTATTATCTCGAAGAGCTTCTTTGCCTGCTCACGCTTAAGTTCATTCTGAGGGAAGAAAAACATTCCCACTCCGAAGTCGCCCTTTTCTCCTATATCATATCCAAGACCGGCAGCAGCCTTTTTAAAATAGCTTACAGGCATCTGTACGAGTATACCTACTCCGTCACCTGTCCTGCCCTCTGCATCCTTGCCTGCACGGTGTTCCAGCTTTTCAACTATTCTCAGGGCATTCTCTACTACCTCTCTTGAGGCCTCTCCCTTAATGTTCACTACTGCTCCTATTCCGCAGTTATCGTGTTCAAATACGGGATCGTAAAGTCCCTGACGCTGGTAGGGAGCTTCTCTTCTGAAATTATCCATATCGTTCACTTGCCTTTCCGATACAGAGCGCCATTGATCTGCATCGATATAATAAAAAAGACGTCCATGCAGACAGATAGCCTGCACAAACGTCTTTGTTCCTGCATATATATTAGCACTTCGGAACTGAAATGTCAATAGCATTTTTTCAGGTTTATGCGGTTTCGTTTATTTTCAACAGTTATTTTCGCCTAACTCAAATTCAAAAATGTGCGATACGTCAAATTTCAAAAAAGCCCTTGACAAATCATCCCGGAGAGGATATAATGGCATTGTAAACAGCAAGGGAGCTGCGGACATTAAGTCTGTAGCTCTCTCTTTTTGTTTTAAGCGCTTAATTCCATACACAATGGGGTGTATGATGTCAGGTCGGATACCTGGTGTCATACACCCCATAAGTATTTTATGCTGTTATCAGAAGGAGGTATTTATATGGACGTACAGATGATCATTCAGGAAGTGACTGAACAGACAAATAAAACTGTATTCGGCGTATGGTTCATGATAGCAGTGGCGCTGGTATTCTTTATGCAGGCAGGCTTTGCAATGGTGGAAACAGGTTTCACCCGTGCAAAGAATGCAGGAAATATTATTATGAAAAACCTTATGGACTTCTGTATAGGTACAGTTATGTTCATACTCATTGGATTCGGACTGATGTTCGGTGAGGACGCTGTCGGTCTTATCGGAAAGCCCGGGTTCGATATATTCACAAGCTACAGTAATTTCCAGTGGGATCAGTTCATTTTTAACCTTGTGTTCTGTGCCACCACTTCTACCATTGTTTCAGGTGCTATGGCTGAAAGAACAAAGTTCCTTTCATACTGCGTTTACTCAGCCATTATAAGCGCTTTCATTTATCCGGTAGAAGCCCACTGGATCTGGGGCGGCGGCTGGCTGGCTGACATGGGCTTCCATGATCTTTCAGGCTCATGTGCTATCCATATGGTCGGCGGTATCTGTGCTCTGATCGGCGCTAAGATAGTTGGCCCCCGTATCGGAAAGTTCTCAAAAACCAAGGACGGCGAGGTTAAAGTAAACGCTATCCCCGGCCACAACCTCACTATTGGTGCTCTCGGAGTTTTCATACTCTGGTTCGGCTGGTACGGCTTCAACCCGGCTGCGGCTTCGGATGTGGGACAGCTTGACTCCATATTCCTTACTACTACTGTCGCTCCCGCAGTCGCAACAGTTACCTGTATGATCTTCACATGGCTGAAATACGGCAAGCCCGATGTCTCAATGTGTCTGAACGCTTCTCTTGCAGGTCTCGTTGGCATAACAGCCGGCTGTGATGTTATGGACTGCGCAGGCGCAGTTGCTGTTGGTATCGTATCCGGTTTCCTCGTATGCTTCGGTGTATGGTTCCTCGACTATGTTCTCCATATCGATGATCCTGTCGGCGCTGTTGCTGTTCATATGATGAACGGTATCTGGGGCACTATCGCTGTGGGACTTTTCGCTACAGACGCAGCTCCCGGATATGCTATACAGCTTGAATCCGGCGGCATAAAGGCAGAGGGACTCTTCTACGGCGGGGGCTTTGAACAGCTCGGCCTCCAGCTTGTAGGCTTCGTCTCAGTTGCTTCATGGGCAGCAATTACCGTTACTATCACATTCCTTATCATAAAGTCAACTCTCGGCCTGAGAGCTTCCGAACAGGAAGAGATACTCGGTATGGATATCACAGAGCATGGTCTTATCTCATCCTATGCTGATTTCGCCCCTGCAATGAACGATGCTTCCGTTTTCGGCTACACAAAGGACGATGCCAAGAGCGTCAGGAAGGTGGATAAGCCCACTCCCGTTACTCCTGCTGTACCCGTCGACAAGGCTGTTGAGGTTGAAAACTTCTCCGTACCTGCACCGGACGGAAAGCCGAAGCTCACCAATATCGTTGTGATTTTCAAGCAGCAGAAGCTCCAGCAGTTCATTGAGGCTATGGAGTCCATCGATGTCAAGGGCATCACAGTTACTAACGTTATCGGCTGCGGTATGCAGAGCGGCCAGACACACTATTACCGTGGCACCACTGTTGAGATGAACCTCCTCCCAAAGGTCAAGGCTGAGATCGCAGTCTGCGCTGTACCTGTTGAGAAGGTCGTCAATGCTGCAAAGGCTGCTCTTTACACCGGAAACTACGGCGACGGAAAAATGTTCATATACGATATTGAGAATGTTATTAAGATCCGTACCGGTGAGGAAGGCTACAACGCTCTTCATGACTCGGAAGAGTGGGAGAAGTCATAAATTTTCATTCGACGACAGGGCTGGGGCAGCCTTTGTATGACTGTCCCATGCCATTGCATATATATCAAGGAGCATAATCAAATGTCAAAGTTCATTTTCGTAACAGGCGGAGTGGTCTCCGGCCTCGGCAAAGGCATAACAGCCGCATCCCTCGGCAGACTTCTCAAGCAGAGAGGCTACAGGGTGACTATCCAGAAATTTGATCCGTATATAAATGTGGATCCCGGAACTATGTCACCTTTCCAGCACGGAGAAGTTTTCGTAACAGACGACGGCACCGAGACCGATCTCGACCTTGGTCACTATGAGCGTTTCGTTGACGAAAACCTCAGTGTTAATTCCAATGTGACTACAGGCAAGATTTACTGGAACGTCATTACTAAGGAACGCCGGGGAGATTATCTCGGCGGTACGGTGCAGGTCATCCCTCACATAACCAACGAGATAAAGGATAAGGTCTACAGTCTGGCCAGCAATACCGGTGCAGATGTTGTCATTACTGAGATCGGCGGAACTGTAGGTGATATCGAATCTACTCCCTTCCTCGAAGCTATACGTCAGGTGGGTACTGAACAGGGACGTGAAAATGTATGCTATATCCACGTTACTCTTGTACCATTTATCGCCGGCTCAGAGGAGCTTAAGTCAAAGCCGACTCAGCACTCCACAAAGGAACTGCTTTCCATCGGAATACAGCCGGATATTATCGTATGCCGCACCGAAAAGCGCATCCCGGACGATATGGCTGAAAAGATCGCACTTTTCTGTAATATACGCAAGGATGATGTTATCCAGAACCTGACTGCCCCATCGCTCTATGAAGTGCCCCTGTGGCTCGAAAATGAAGGACTTGCACATTCAGTATGCCGTCATCTCGGTATTGCCGACAATGCTCCTGACCTTACCGAATGGACGGAAATGGTCCGCCGTGCAGAAAATGCTCATAAAAATGTAACTATCGGTCTTGTGGGAAAATATGTGGAGCTGCACGACGCTTATCTCTCAGTAGCAGAAGCGCTGCGCCACGGCGGTATCGTCAATGATGCGGCCGTCGATATAAAATGGATAGACTCCGAGACAGTAAGTGCTGAAAACTCAGCTGAAGTCTTTGAAGGCTGCGACGGTATTATCGTCCCCGGAGGATTCGGTCACAGAGGTGTTGAGGGCATGATAGAATCTATCCGATTTGCCCGTGAAAACAATGTTCCCTTCTTCGGGATATGCCTTGGTATGCAGATGTCAGTCATTGAATACGCAAGAAATGTCTGCGGACTGAACGGTGCCGATTCAGCAGAATTCGGTGATACTCCTTACCCTGTCATCGACATTATGGATGAGCAGAAAAATATCGATCAGAAGGGCGGCACAATGCGTCTGGGGCTGTATCCGTGCAAGCTTTCGGAGGGCTCCCGCTGCCGCAGCCTCTACGGTGAAGAACTTATATATGAGCGTCACCGCCACCGTTACGAATTCAACAACGCTTACCGGAAGATACTTACCTCAAACGGACTTCACATCGCCGGTCTTTCTCCCGATGAGAAGCTGGTTGAAATAGTTGAGCTTCCCGATCATCCATGGTTCGTGGGAGTTCAGTTCCACCCGGAATTCAAATCAAGACCAAACAAGCCGCATAAGCTATTTGCGGATTTTATAAGAGCATCGCTTGAAAAAATAGGAGGATAATTATGGAAAAAGTAACTGATTATTTTGGTTCTATGGTCTTTGATGACCGTATCATGAAAGCAACTCTCTCTGAAAAGGTCTATAAGTCCCTGAAAAGAACTATAGACAGAGGTACTCCCCTTGATATTTCAGTGGCAAATGCTGTTGCAGCTGCCATGAAGGACTGGGCTATCGGACTGGGAGCTACTCACTATACCCACTGGTTCCAGCCAATGACCGGTGTTACTGCTGAAAAGCATGACAGCTTCATCTCCCCTGCACCTGACGGCAGAGTTATAATGGAGTTCTCAGGAAAAGAACTTGTAAAGGGTGAGCCTGATGCTTCATCCTTCCCGTCAGGCGGACTCCGTGCTACATTCGAGGCAAGAGGCTATACTGCCTGGGATCCAACTTCCTACGCTTTCATCAAGGACGGCACCCTTTATATCCCAACAGCCTTCTGTTCCTATACAGGTGAAGCTCTGGACAAAAAAGTGCCTCTGCTCCGCTCAATGGAGGCCATAAATAAACAGGCTCTTCGTATACTCAGACTCTTCGGCAGCGATAAGGTCAAAAGTGTAAAAACTTCAGTAGGCCCCGAACAGGAGTACTTCCTCGTTGACCGTGATATGTGGAAGAAGAGAAAGGATCTCATTATGACCGGACGCACCCTTTTCGGTGCTATGCCGCCAAAGGGTCAGGAAATGGATGACCACTACTTCGGCTCTATCAAGCCAAGAGTTGCGGAGTATATGGCTGACCTCGACAAGGAGCTCTGGAAGCTGGGAATACTGGCTAAAACCAAACATAACGAGGTGGCTCCGGCTCAGCATGAGCTCGCTCCTATTTATGATACGACCAATATCGCCGCTGACCATAATCAGCTCACCATGGAAGTTATGCAGAAGGTCGCTCAGCGTCATAATCTGGTTTGCCTCCTCCATGAAAAGCCCTTTGCAGGTGTAAACGGTTCAGGCAAGCACAATAACTGGTCTATCTCAACAGATCAGGGTGAAAACCTTCTCTCTCCCGGAGAAACTCCCGCTGAAAACGCTCAGTTCCTGCTTTTCCTTGTGGCTGTTATCAAGGCTGTTGACGATTATCAGGATCTGCTCCGTTTGTCAGTAGCTACAGCCGGAAACGATCACCGTCTCGGAGCAAATGAAGCTCCGCCTGCTGTGATCTCGATCTTCCTTGGAGACGAACTTACCGGTGTTCTTGAAGCTATCGAAAAAGACGTTCCCTATGCCGGCGGCAAGAAGGAAAAAATGAAGCTCGGTGTTGACGTTCTCCCTCAGTTCAGCAAGGATACTACAGACCGCAACCGTACCTCTCCTTTTGCTTTCACCGGAAATAAATTTGAGTTCCGTATGCTGGGCTCATCAAACAGCATATCCTGCGCAAATATCCACCTCAATGCGGCAGTTGCAGAGGTCCTCAGACAGTTCGCTGACAAGCTCGAAAAAGCTAAAGATTTCAATAAATCGCTCCATGACCTTATCAGAAAAACTATCAAGGAGCACAAGCGCATAATCTTCAACGGCAACGGTTATGATGATGCATGGATAGCTGAAGCTGAAAAGCGTGGGCTTCTGAACCTTAAAACTACTGCTGACGCTATGCCTCATATCTGCGATAAAAAGAATGTGGATATGCTTACATCCCATGGTATTTTCACAGAGGCTGAGATCTTCTCCCGCCGTGATATCATGCTGGAAAACTACATCAAGACAGTCAATATCGAGGCTGCAACTATGATAGATATGGCCCGCAAGGAGATTATCCCTGCTGTTGCTAAATTCTCGGCTGATACTGCTTCCGCAGTCGCTGTAAAGAAGAGCGTTTCCAATGCCGCCTGCGCTTATGAGACTAAGCTTGTTATTGAGCTCTCTCAGCTCGTAGACGATATGGATTCTGCCGCATCAGAGCTTGAAGCTGTCACATCAGAGCTCAAGACCATCAGCGAAGCCGTTCCTGCTTCTGTATTTGTTCGTGACAGCATTCTCCCTGCAATGGATAAGCTCCGTGCAGCTGCTGATAAGGCTGAGACACTCACAGCTGAGTCAAGCTGGCCATTCCCAACTTATGATAAACTCCTCTTCGGAGTTTAATAGATCCCATTATATCTGTTTCACATTGCCTCCCATTATCATGGGAGGTATTTTTTTGCCTGTTTGACCGATCATCTTACAATAGCAGCGGTATTTATGCTAATTCTTTGCAAATCGTCCACCAAAAGTTTGTTTTGTCAGGTTGACTTTGCTTCTCTGCTGATATACAATGAACATAAGAGATATATTTATATTTGTAACATTTTAATAAAATGTACAATATCAACAAAGCAGGAGGTATACTCATGGGGAATTATTTTGTCAAACGAGCAGTAAGCACGGCGGCTGCGATCTGCGTATTTTCTCAGCAGCTCTCTTTCACACCGCCTGAAAAACAAAAGGCTTCCGCAGCAGTAAACTACACTAATGCTGATGTTGCAAGTCAGGGAACTGCGGATGGCAGCGCTGTTATCAAGGGAAGAAGCGCCTCAGTTGTTTACGATGAGCAGCTTCGATCCAATGTTCTTTCACTAAAAGGTGACAGCTTTGGCAGCGGCTGGCTGCAGCTTCCTTCGGATATGTTCAGTAAAGAATGTTCAAACGGTTTCAGCTTTTCTCTGAAATTCAAGCTTGAAAGTGATGCCGGAAACTACACAAGGCTTTATCAGTTTTCTCCGGTACCTTTCGGGGCAGGTACAGCTCCAAGCTATTCATCTCCGGATATTTCTGTTGATCTTAAAGATAAAAAAGCCTACAGGACAAGTGTATTTGTGGGCAAAGGTACCTCAACAGAAAATGATGACAAACACAGAGCTATTTTCGATATCGATTCTCAGCCTGACAGCGGAAAATGGCATGAACTAACCGCAGTCTACTCCAGAAACGATGCAAGATTCTATATTGACGGAGAACTCATGTCAATTACTGCTGATGAGACCCTCCCGGACGTAATGTCCTCTCTTTTCAGCGAAGGTGTTCTCCCCTCTTATACTTACAATTCTATCGGACACTCTGTATACTCCGACAGCGACATCCGTGCAAGCATCGATAACGTTGCTATGTATGGCTATGCTCTTACTGCCGCTCAGGCCGCTGAGCTTCCGGATGATGCACTGTATAAATATACATTTGAACCGGATACAATAACAGAAGGTTCTTCGCTCCCGGAAGAGGAGACCGCTTTCGCCCATGACGGCACAGCTGTTACAAGTATACCTGATTATGAAGTTTCCTCTCCTGACGGTACTCTGATAACAAAATTCTGGAAGGATTCCAGAGGCGGATACTATTACTCAGTTGATAAGATGAGCGGAGGTACTGTCAGCACTGTTATCGAACCTTCAAAACTTGGACTGGTTACGACTACTGAAGACCTGTCAACCGGATTCCAGCAGACTCCGCCTTCTGCCGCTATAGTTGAGCATGACGAGAATTACTCAATGCCCTTCGGAAAGCATAAAAATATTGCTGACCACTATAAAGAGATCTCTTTCCCACTCAAAAAAGGAAATTCCACCCTTACCGTCTTCTTCAGAGTGTATGACGACGGAATGGGATTCAGATATGCTCTGGATCACGGAGCATCAATAAAAGAAGAGACAAGCCAGGTGATCTTCCCTTCAAACAGCAAATTCTGGGGCAACTGGCCAAATGCGACCTATGAATGGGATATCGTTGAGCTCCCGAAAGACAGAGCAAACGAGAAAAGCTCCACATATTCCTGTCCCTACACAGGTGTTATAAAGGATAAATTCTGGGTAACAGTCACAGAGGCCGGCGTTTTCAACGAGGATGAGCCATACTGTGCCGGCGCTCTTCAGTTCCTCGGCGATTACCACAGCCTTCATTTCAAGGGCGGAGTCAAAGTTGAGTCCATATCTATGAGCAGCGCTTTCCATACTCCATGGCGAGCCGTTGTGATCGGAGATTCTCTGGATCAGATGTCGTCCAGTGATCTTATCCTCAATCTGAATCCACCTTCAGTTATTGAAGATACAAGCTGGATAAAGCCCGGAAAGACTGCATGGTCCTGGTGGAGCAGCGGCGGAGATTCCCCTGTTGAATACCACACTCAGAAAGACTATATCGACTTTGCTGCTGAAAATGGCTGGGATTTCGTCTGCCTCGACTTTGGCTGGGCACTCTGGGATGACAGTGCTGCAAAGGTAAAGGAGCTATGCAGCTATGCCGCTGAAAAGGGTATCGGCATCTACCTCTGGTACGGTGTTAACAATACAGGCCACTCAGGCTACAAGGACAGTGCAGGTAATCCTGCTTATCCGTATTACTCACTGCTGGATGAAGCTACTATCGTCCGTGAATTCAAGCGCATCAAGGGACTGGGAGTCAGCGGTGTAAAGGTGGATTACTACGAGAGCGATACTCAGGCTACTATGAAGCAGATGAACCTCTGTGCTAAAATTGCCGCAGAAAATCATCTTATGGTGCTTTTCCACGGCTGTACTCTTCCGAGAGGTGAAAGCAGGACTTATCCGAATATCGTCTCATTCGAGGCTGTAAACGGCAGTGAGTACTATAAATGGTTTGAAAGTCCTTCACTTGCAAACCGTGTCTCATATACCTTCACAAGATGCGTTCCCGGCTCTGCCGATTTCACTCCTACAGGCGTTCCCATTTACAACATCAAAGCTACTGCCGGATTTGCACTTGCTGATACTGTGACCATAGAATCCGGAATACAGCACTTCGCTCATTCCATATATACCTATCAGGGCAATAAAGCTCTTCCATTCCTGAATGATGTTCCCGTGACCTGGGACGATATGAAGGTCCTGGACGGCTACCCCATGCAGTTCAATGTAACTGCAAGAAAGCATGGTGATGACTGGTATATCGGAGCTTCTACCCTTGCTGCAAGATCAGTCGAGATAGATCTTTCTGATATAATAAGCGATGACGATGAGTATACCGCTTATATCTTTGGTGATAACAAAGACGGCAGCGAGATCGAAGTTACTGTTCTGGATAAGCTTACAAAGGAAAGCTCCATAAAACAACAGCTTCTCCCAAACGGCGGCTTTGCAATGAAGATAACAAAAAATGGCATGAAGCTTACAACTCCATACAGCAATTACAAGTTCTTTGAGGCCGAAAAAGCCAAGATAACCGGAAAAGCTTCTATAACTGCTGATAAAAACGGAAAATACAGCTCAGGCGGCGCCTACGTCGGATACATCGGCAGCGGTGCTGACAATGCTGTTACATTTGAAAACATCAATGTTGATAAGGCCGGAGAATACAAGCTCCGCATATACTATATTTCAGGTGAGAGAAGAAGCCTCAGCGTTGATGTAAATGGTTCTAAGGCTGCTTCTCTGGATGGCCTTTACGCAAACAGAAACGACTGGTCCGGCATCGCAGCAGCAGACACAACTATAAGCCTTAAAGAGGGCAGCAATACTATCAAGCTCTATAACAGCAGCGGATATGGACCGTCTATAGACCGTATAGCTATCGCTATCCCATGTGATGAAATAAAGGGAGATGTCAATGCCGACGGCAAGTTCAGTATCGCTGACATAATTATGATGCAGAGATTCATCCTCGGAAAAGGCTCTCTCATCGACTGGGAAGCTGGAGATCTTTCGGAAGATCATCGCATAGATGCTTTCGATCTCGCTCTTATGCGTGAACTGCTTTTAAGTCAGCTTTAAAAATCAAATCAGGCTTTTCAGATCCTATGAAAAAAAATTATGCTGATAAAATCCCCGTAATGCTTACATACACTGCAAGCGGCTCACTTTAAGTGAGCCGCTGTTTTTTTCCGTTTGCCTTGATGAAATGTAAGGATTATGGTATAATGAATGTATAATGCTTTTGTACGAAAAGAATGTCTAAGATTGCGGAGGAACTCACTGAAAAAATATGAAGGAAACATCTATAATTAATAATCAAACCTTACTCGCCGGTTTCACATCCGGCAAATACGGAATATGGTCAAGAAATGAGCCGCAGGATCCTCCTACAGATGACTATGAAGCGCTCAGCCGGAAGCTTGATGCCCCTCTTTCACGCTTTATACGTCCTTATCAGGCAGGCGGAGATAAGGTTGAAATAGTCACCTCAGATAAAGGCGGCTCAGGTGTCATCAAAGACAACGACCTCAGAAAAGTTGACGGACTGATAACAGCCGAAAAAGGGCTTGTACTCAGCATTATTGCCGCAGACTGCGTACCGGTATTTCTCTATGATGCAAGTGCCGGTGTTATCGGTATTCTTCACTGTGGGTGGAGATCAGCTTCCGGTGATATTATCCGTACCGCAGTTGAAAGGATGAGGACTATCGGCGCTTCAACTCCGGATATCAATATTGCGATCGGTCCACATATCTGTAAAAACTGCTATGAAGTGGGAGAAGATGTCCGTAAAGAATATGCCGGAGCGTTTTCTGAAAAAAATCTTCAAAAGCTATTCTCACTCCGGAACAAAAAGCTTTATCTTGATCTTTCCGCTGCCATAAAAGCTAAAGCAGCAGCAGAAAATATACCTGTGGATAATATTTCTGATTCCAATATGTGCACATTCTGTGAACCGGAATTCTATTCCTACAGACGAGGCGACAGAGGTAAACAGAATCTTGCATACATAATGCTGAAATAGAACGCTTATATCATACCACATAATCAGACAGGAGGATCATGATGAAAATAGTTATAGCAATAGATTCGTTCAAAGGCAGCTTGTCTTCTGTTGAAGCAGGAAATGCCGCTGCAGAAGGAATAAAGCGTGTGCTTCCGGATCCTGAAATAATTGTAAGCCCTGTTGCAGACGGCGGTGAGGGTACTGTTGATGCACTTGTTTCCGGACTGAATGGCAGGTTCAGACAAACTATCGTGTCAGACCCTCTCGGAAGACCAATAACAGCAAAATATGGCATACTTCCCGATAATACTGCTGTCATTGAAATGGCTGCCGCCTCGGGACTTACCCTGCTGAAAAATGAAGAACGTGACCCTATGCATACCTCTACATTCGGTACCGGAGAACTTATTCTCGATGCGGTAAAACTCGGGTGCCGGAACTTTATTATCGGTATAGGCGGAAGTGCCACCAATGACGGCGGAACAGGCTGTTTACAGTCTCTTGGGTTCGGAGTCCTTGACAAAAACGGAAAGCAGGTCGTATCCGGTGCGGCAGGTCTTTCGCATATCTCGAAAATAACTGCAAGCAATATCTCTGAGCTGAAGGAATGTACTTTTAATGTTGCCTGTGACGTTAATAATCCACTTTGTGGCGAAAACGGATGCAGCCGTGTTTTTGCCAGACAAAAAGGTGCAGACGACAAAATGATAGCTGAAATGGACAGGGCTCTCAAAAAATATGCTGAGATCGCTGCTCAGTTCGTACCATCAGCTTCTCCTGATACGAAAGGTGCCGGTGCTGCCGGCGGACTGGGATTTGCTCTGATGTTCTTCCTCGGGGCAAAGCTTCTCCCCGGAATTGAGCTCGTGATCCGTGAGACAAAGCTCGAAAATGCTATTATAGATGCGGATATAGTTGTGACCGGAGAGGGATGTCTTGACCGTCAGACAGCTATGGGAAAAGCTCCGGTCGGTATTGCTGAGATAGCAAAAAAGTACAATAAACCAGTTATCGCTTTCAGCGGCGCTGTCGGAAATGGTGCTGAACTCTGTATCCCCAAAGGCATAGATGCCTTCTTCCCTGTTATACGGAAAGCCTCCTCTCTTGAAGAAGCTATGGATCGAAATAATGCAAGGAATAATCTTGCGGATACAGCAGAACAGGTATTCAGGCTTATTGATACGATACTGCGTAAATGACTGAGAAATCAGCATACACAAGATCATCCGTATCAATAATAGAAATTTGCAGCTTTATATAAAACAAATGCCCCGAAGCACTTTAAAACGCTTCGGGGCAAAAATTATATACGGACATAAGTCATATGCAGGAGTACATTTTATCAATATATTGCTTCGGAGTCAGTATGCTGATACCGTCATTTACCGGTATTTTTTCCGAAACTTTCATTCTCATAAGGCAAAGATCAAAGGAATTCCATACACCGTCACCATCCAGATCATACGGTTTTCCTTTCAGTGCCTCAGGATCAGATCTGCCAAGAATAAAATCATTCAGTTCCTTCAGATCCTGAACCGTATAATCGTACTGAAAAGCTTCAAAAGTAACTTCTGCTCCACCGTCTCCAAGAGCTTCATACAATCCGGCTGTATCTGTTATATGTCCGATCTTTGTGTATGAATATGATGTATCAAAGCTTTTGTAGAATACAACAAGGCAGCTGTCACCGTAGAGCATGATATCGCCTTCATTTATGTGTCCCACTCTTTCAGAGTCTGACGGCAGAGATGTGTCAAGATAATAATACTTCTCATTGCCGTTAAGCTCAGACATATCCAAAGTTAAAGGAAGTATCTCGCCAAGAGCTCTGACTGTATCATTTTTCTCTGTTTCTGCGATAAACTCCTTGCCGTTTACCGATATTTTCAGCATATTATCAGCTTCCTTCTCAGTGCTTTTCGGCTCTGATGATGTCACCTCAGTGCTGACTGCGGAACTCTCTTTCTGCTCAGTCGTTACAGCTGATATGTCCGAACTCCCGGAGCTGCTTCCGCAGGCTGTCATAAACATCATCGTTAAACCTGAAAAGACAGCCGTTATTTTTGACCTGTTAATCATAAATACTCCTTATTACCCTTGCAGGGCTTCCTACTGCTATCATATTTTCCGGTATGTCCTTCGTGACCACAGAGCCTGCTCCGATCACTGCATTATCTCCGATAGTCACTCCTTTGAGAATAGTGGAATTTGAACCTATCCACACGTTCTTTCCGATATGTATCGGCTCAGGGATAAGATCGTGTCTCTGCTCAGGAAGAAGTCCGTGACCGAGAGTTGCAAGAACTGTACCATGTCCGATAAGGGCTCCGTCACCAATGTAAATGCCGCCCTGATCCTGAAATTTGCAGTCAGCATTTATGAACACTCCCCTGCCAAGGTGGATATTCTTTCCGCAGTCGGTATAAAACGGAGGAAACAATCCTACTTCAACAGGCTCTCCCACAAGCTCTGACATAAGCGCATTTATCTCTTCGGGAGTGTGATAACGGCTGTTTATCTCCATTGTGATACGAATAGCCTCCTGACTGAGCTTATGCATTGCCTGATGCACTTCACATTCAGCTGTGACCTGTTTGCCGCTGTCCATAAATGCAAGAAATTCTTCTGTTGTCATCACTGTTTCCTCCAATATTATTATTTCAGATATTCATTGTAAAATGCTTCAAGCTTATCAAAGGGTATTACTTTATCCTTGCCGCCGTCATACAGGTCGGTGTGAGATGCTCCCTCTATAACAAGAAGCTGCTTGTTTCCTGCATAGGGACTGTCCTTTATCATTGCCTCATATGCATCCTTGCCAAAGTAGAAGGAGTGCGCCTTATCTCCGTGAAGTACCATTACCGCAGAGCGTATCTCATTGCTGTACTGCAATATAGGCATATTAATGAAAGAAAGGGACGAGGTCTTGTTCCAGCCTCCGTTTGAATTGAGTGAACGGGGATGATATCCTCTCTCTGTCTTGTAGTAGGAATGATAATCCTTTACGAAAACGGGAGCATCCTCCGGAAGAGGATCAATAACTCCGCCGCCAAGCTCATACTCTCCGGACTTGTAATCCTTGATTCTCTGAGCATTGAGAGCCTGCTTCATGGCATATCTCTTCTCCTCACTGTCGTCAGCATCAAAATATCCCTTTGCATTTACTCTTGTCATATCATACATTGTAGAGGCAACTGTTGCCTTTATGCGTGTATCCATTGCCGCTGCATTTATAGCCATTCCTCCCCAGCCGCATATGCCAAGGATACCGATACGCTCAGGGTCAGCATTTTCCTGGACTGAGAGGAAATCAACTGCTGCTGAAAAGTCCTCGGTATTGATGTCGGGAGAAGCTACATATCTGGGCTGTCCTCCGCTCTCACCTGTGAATGAAGGATCAAATGCTATTGTAAGGAATCCACGCTCAGCAAGTGTCTGGGCATACAGACCGCTGCACTGCTCCTTGACTGCACCAAAAGGTCCGCATACTGCAATTGCAGGAAGCTTTCCGCTCTTATTAACAGGAGTATACATATCCGCAGCAAGTGTTATGCCATAGCGGTTATGAAAAGTTATCTTCTTGTGTTCTACCTTCTCAGATTTCGGGAATGTCTTGTCCCATTCAGCAGTTAAAGTCAGCATTTCTTCTTTCATTTCAGATACCTCCGTTTTTCTTAAGTGTGTAGGTGAAGTAATCAAGGCAATCAATACGATCATTGTATTTGTGTACACTGTCAAGCAGAGCCTGCCTGTATGCTTTGAGCAGCTTTTCAAGCTCTCCGAAGCGTTTCTCCATGACCATTCTGAGGCATTTTCCGATCATTTCTTCGTCCATGCCCATATCACGCAGATTTTCAGTCATTACCGCTTCAGTGTCAGCTGCGTTTGCCATGATCTCACCTCCGTTTTATTCTGTGCTTTTAGTATATCACATTATTTGCGATATGTACAATATCTATTTTTCATAGCTTGTGATTCTTGACAGGAATCGCAAAAGCAGTTATAATATTATCATCAGATAATGGAGGTATTTTATGGAAATACGGGTTTTACGCTATTTTATCGCCATCGCAAGAGAAGAAAATATGACAAGAGCTGCCGAAAGGCTACACATCTCTCAGCCCTCTCTGTCAAAAGAGATAAAAAAACTTGAGGATGAACTCGGACACGAGCTCTTTATCCGTACAAATAAAAGTATGAGGCTTAATGATGAAGGTATGCTGCTCCGGAAAAGAGCTGAGGATATCATCGCTATGGTCGATAAGACTGCTGAGGAATTCAGTCAGCTCGATAATATAATCGGCGGAGAAATACGGATAGGCTGCGCTGAAAGTCATCTGATAAAATATCTTGCCAGAAGTATCCGGGATTTCAAGGAACAGTACCCCAATTTTATTTTCCATATTTTCAGCGGAGATACTGAGCCTGTTGCTGAGAGACTCGACAGAGGAATTCTTGACCTTGCAGTTATCGTTGAACCGCCTAATCTGTCTAAGTATAACTATCTGACCATTCCTGAAAGTGATAAGTGGGGACTGGTCATGCGCCGGGAAAGTCCTCTTGCGGACAAGGAATATGTCACTTTTGATGATCTCTACGGACTTCCCCTGTTCTGCTCGGAACAGTCAATTCGTGTAGATTTTCCCCGATGGTGCGGGGATAATATGGACAAGCTCAATTTTGCCGGCACAGTAAATCTTGCATACAACGGCTCTGTTTTCGTCAGGGAAGGACTGGGATATCTGCTGTCATTCGAGCATCTTGTGGATACAAGTCCGGACAGCGGCCTTTGTTTCCGTCCTATAAGGCCTGCTCTCGAAACAAATATGTATATCATCTGGAAGAAATATCAGGTCTTTTCTCCTATTGCCGAATTATTCCTGAAAAGACTGAAAGAAGATCTCAGGTAAAAAATAAAGGGACTGAATCAACACTCATTCAGTCCCTTTTCATTATATCACCACTGGAAGGTTGCCCAGCGATCGTTTACCTTTGGCAGTATGAGCGCAAAAAGCTTTCCACGGATACTGTACTTTTTCATTTCTTCATTAAAGCTGTGTTCCTCTATCAGACGTATGCCCTTTGTAAGATCAGCGATCTCCTGAGCAGAATCTGTTCCTGAGCGAAAATGTGCATTTGTATTCTTGACGGTGTCGTGGTGCTTTTCATTTTTCATAAGGAATTTACTGTTCTGCTCTGCGATAAGTGTACCGCCGTCCGGGAAATTGTTTTTCAGTACTTCAAGGAATGTCTTTATCTCATCAAGAGTGAAATACATGAACAGTCCCTCTGCTATAAATACAGGCTTTGCCTTCTTTCCGGCAAGAGCTTCCTTTACTGCACCGCACCATGTATCCTCAAGAGCACTGCCGGCGATCATTGTTACTCTTTCCTGCTCCGGAAAAGCTTTTTTTCTTGCAGCTATCGCATCCGGAAGATCAATATCGAACCACTGTATCTTTCCGTTGTCTACCCTGGCAAATCTGTTATCAAAGCCTGAGCCTATATTTACAACAACTGTATCCGGATTATTTTTTATAATTCCCTTTAACTGTCGATCAAGCATGATCGTTCTTGCGATCACACCCTCATGTGACATGAATTTATCATAGGATCTTGTATCGATATTCAGTGTTTTTATGATCTCAACAGCCTTCTGATCCTTGATACGGGCATTTTTGCGAAGAGTTTCATTTGCTTTTACTGCCAGCGGGATAAGTGCAGTAGTCTGTACATCACCTAATCTGAGTTCCATAATCATTACTCCTTCTTTGAGATATTATTGTTCATCGTATCTGCTGTGAGCAGACTTATTTACATCTTTTGTTAGTTATAACAAACTTAATTATATTATAGCATAATTATATGGAAATTTCAATAGGTTCACCTCAATAATTCTTACCGCTCTGCGCTCATATCACATTACCCGGCTATTAATAGAAAAACCGTCCATAAATGAACGGTTCCGGATCACACTTCTTCTGATTAACTTTGTGCAACATTCCTGCCTCATCTGACCTTTATCTTAAGCACGCTTCTTGCATAGGCTATACTTTGTCTGAACTGATCCTCTTTATCCAGTCCTGCAAGTCTCAGCTTATGGGCAAAAGCAAGTATCTCGTCCATATCAGCGGAAGGACTCAGACCTGCTTCTATAAGGTCATCAGCTGTCAGATATGGACGGGACATTATCTCATTGTATTTCTCATACCGATGGATAAGGAATTCCTCTGTGTCATCATATCCCGGAATCTTTCCCAGGCCGTCGCATATTGAAAGCTGTATGAGATCATACGGCTCCTCTGCTGTATCAAAAAGCTTATTGGTCTTTTTCAGCTTTGACTTTGCCCTTGCCATTATATTCGGCTCCATATGAAGCTCCGTCATATTGAGAACATATCCTGTCAGCTTCTGATCGCTTGTGATCCGTTCCAGAAATGTCTGCACGACCGGAAGGCCTTCGGTCTCATGCCGATAGGAATGTACTGTACCATCCTCTGATATCGTGGTGCATACCGCTTTCCCTAAATCGTGACACAGTGCTGACATCATAAATCCCAGCGGATATTTTACCTTGTCCCTTCTTTTAGCGGCTTCATTCAGGACCATCATTGTATGTGTCCAGGCATCACCTTCAAGATGATGCTCCCTGTTCTGAGGAACACCGATAAGTGCTTTTACCTCTGTAAACCAGGGATCAAGCCTTTCTTCGATACGAAGCTGCTCAAAATACTCTGAGGGACGTTCTGATGTCAGCAGGACTTCTGCAAGCTCTTCCATTATTTCCGGCATATCAGTTCTCCTTCCTGTACTTTTCGATCAGCTCAGCCTGCCGCTGTATCCTCTCTTTTGCCATCTGACGCAAGTGCGGCGGCCCCATTATCTCGATCACAGGCCCGAAACTAAGCAGTCTTATCAGCAGCTCGGTCTCATCCTGTTCGTCATACCAAAGCTCCACTGTGTACTCTCCTGATACAAGATCCCTGACTGTATGCTTCTCATATGAAGCAAATTCCAGCATGAAGCGCTCCACTCCGTTCCTTGCAGGTGTTACCCTTATCTCTGCCGGTGAACTGCACTTCCTGCTGAGGAAATATTCTTCCATAGATACAGGAGTGCGGAATGTCCTGCCAGTATCGATAATATTCGTGATCCGTCCGATATTGATTATCCCGCTGCTCTTTATCCTGTCATTTTTAAGCAGATAGCAATAAGCACGGAATTTGTCATTTTTGGGTGAGTACTCCAGTTTGAGCAGTACGAATTTTCCGCCCATTCTTCTTCCGTGTCCTGAAACAAAATCGATGTATAGGATCTTCCTTTTCTTTACAGCTTCAAGAACCATCCGGAAATGTTTTATGTAAGAACTGCTGAGATAGTCGTCGCTGTCAGAAAAACGATCCGTAAAACCAAAATGCTCCCTGCTGTAAAGCGGACTCACATCTCCCAGCCTCTTTTCAAGCTCCGATATCGTATCATCGTCCATGAACAGCCTTATTCTCGGGTCAGCAAGCTTTGCTTTCAGCCACATTTTCTGTAGTTTTGTAAGTACCTTCACAGGCGGGTAATTGGTTATCCTTCTTAGCTTGCCGTCAGATGTCCTGCTGAAAAGTCCCCAGTCCTCGTCTCCGGGAATGAGCTTCTGAGGGAGAAAAAGTACCGAATCACGGAATCCCTCCCGCTGAACTGTATCCCGGACTGTCTTATCATCAGTGACCTCCTTTTCAAGCAGCTTTGCTGCTATCCGGAAATATGTACCATATATCTCACTGAATATGTTCATTTTCATCACCGCCGTACATTCTGTTCATTCTTGCTATATCGCTGCAGAATCTCTCCCGGACACTGTCTGCTCCGCCCTCTATCCGCACTATCCTGCCTATGAAGGTCTTTGCCCAGTGCATAAGCTCGTTAGGGTCAAAAACATCAGCTGTCAGAGTATATAGATTTTCTCCGGTCCTTTCAAGGGTACAGCAGCGTTTCTCACGTTCAAGACGTTCTATTATATAAGGTTCTTTTTTCTCATCAGCAAAAAATACTATCTTCATCGGAGTTACCGTCCCTGTCTCCCGACGCATACCGAATGATACACCAAAGCAGCGTGACATATTTCTGTCGAATTTAGCTTTAAGAGAATCGTAATCCTCATACACGCTGCCCTTTTTTGCCGTTTTCATATAGTCAAGCCGGAATGCCGTGAACCTGTTCAGTCCGGGGATGTATGCTGCAAGATAGCGTCGTCCGGTCTGTACGGAAACAAGTATCTTCATTGGTACAACCTGATTCTCCGTACCAAGAACATCTCCCTCATTCCGCCTTTTAGCTGAAAATGTCCGGAAGGAAACATACCGCTTTTCATCCATAGCAGCCAGCAGCTCCGGCAGCAGGATATCCTCAAGAGTATGGATGATATAGTTATGCTTTATGAAGAAAAGCTCATTTTTGCGGCCAAGCATTTTCAAGATGCTGTTGCCGATAATTCCAAAATGCTGCGTTTCAGAAAAGAACTGCATCGCTTCATCAAATCCAGCAAGGTCATTAAAATAACATTCCGCATCATCCTGCGACAGTGAGTAATACAGCGTCTTCCCCTGCTTTTCCGATATTATGATGCCTTCATCGGTGTACTCCTTCAGCTTGTTGCGGACAGTCTGCTCATCAAAAAGCTGACCGTAATCCGTGTTCAGTAAATCTGTTATATCTTTCAGAGTACGCTTCTGTCCGTCATGAAGCACATCTGTTATAAGGAAATGAAGCCTGATATCGTTATCTGTAAAGCTCCTGGAGTAATAGGCATTGTAAAGCGGATTCTCTGAGATGTGTCCGCTGTCAACTGATATCGAGACGCTCCTTCCCCGGACTGAGTCGTCATAGCGCATATATTCACTCATCCAGCTCTCTGCCCGGCGCTTTTCGTCGCCATAAGTGCGTATGCTCTTGCGGTCAAAATCGCTCCGCACCTTGCAGCCGTATATAAAAAAGTCCCTGACGTAATCTCGGGTCTTATCGAAATTCTTGATAAGCTCGGAAAATCCTGCCATATTTTTTCACTCCTTCCTACATTTATAGTTTAACAGAAAAAATCCCTTTTGGCAATACGATAATGAGTGTGTGCAGAAAAAATTATATGATTATTTCCATTTCCTGTGTTATACTTAAGTCAAGCTAAAGGAAAGAAGTGAAGAAAATGTTCGTACATTACAAAAAGAATGAAAATATGCTCCCCATAAAGATATGGCAGACAGATATTGAGGCTGTCGGCGAAAAATGTATCGAACAGGCGGAGCACCTTGCAAAACTCCCATTTGCTCACAAGTGGATAGCTCTTATGCCCGATACCCACGCAGGCAAGGGAATGCCGATAGGTGGAGTTATCGCCTGCGAGGACGTTGTTATCCCCAATGCTGTTGGTGTTGATATCGGCTGCGGAATGGCCTACGTCCAGACAGATATCCCGGTGGCTCTGCTCCGTGAGACTGTTACAGGCAGCGGAAATCTTGTGCAGACTATCTGCGGCGATATTCTGAGAAATATACCTACAGGTTTTGCACACTACAAGACTCCACAGCAGTCGGAGGTACTTGACAGAGCCAAGGCTGATATGAATCAGTATGAAGCTGACAAGGAGCTCATCCCTCAGATAGAGGAAGGCTACTTTCAGGCAGGTACTCTCGGCGGAGGAAATCATTTCATAGAGCTCCAGCAGGACGATAACGGTATGTGCGGCATAATGCTCCACTCCGGAAGCCGTCACTTCGGAAATATAGTGGGACAGTACTTCAATCAAATCGCACATGAACTCAACGACAAGTGGTTCTCACAAGTTCCCGGAGAGTGGAATCTCCCCTTCCTTCCGGTGGATACCGACGAGGGAAAGAGATA
>ODAI012055102.1_pt1 | contig 21027 bp, 21 predicted proteins | sample 1539321 | NCBI WGS metagenome assembly ODAI01 (sample SAMN02144231, study PRJEB22623) | gut metagenome | biome: sheep rumen | host: Ovis aries | place: New Zealand | reverse complement strand
TGTACCCGGAAGCCTCCGCCTGAGCGAACATATTGGCAATACCGGTGTAAGCGCCGTTGAAGCGTGTATCGGCCTTCTCAATGTGGACGCAGAAGGTCTGGGAATTGAGCTGTTCACCGATAGACACAGCCGCCACCTCTCCGCCGACCCTGATGACTCCGCCTTTAAGACCGAGCTCATTGAAGTAGGAAAAAAAGGTATTTATAGCGAACTGTTCAGCGATGAACGAGCGGTCAGCGGAATCCGACCTGCTGTTGTACTCCGAGGTGCAGAAGGTGATGCAGTCGTCGAAGTCCTTCTCAGTGATAGGGGAGTAGGAGTAGTCGAGCTCCCTGAACCGTGCAAGATGATTGCGCTTTCCGTGGTACTTCTTTCCCTTCATGCTTATGAAGTCCTCTGAAAGGTAGATGTAGTCGGAGCCGTCCCTGTCATAGAGAACATCGAACTCTCCGGGGAAGAGCTCACCGAGCATTTCGAGAGTAGGAGCGGTGACTCCGCCCAGTACCAGGGGGTGACCTGTTTCAGCAGCGAAGTCCCTGAGCACCCCTATGAGCTCCCGGCAGTCACCGGAGCCGGCAGGGAATGAGAAATAGGGACAGCCGTCCTCAGTGTCGAAGGCACAGCAGATGTAGAAGTCCTTGTAGAAGGCTATCTTTGACCCTGCGAGCCTGCGCCAGGCCATATTGTTTGCGAAACTGTACTCACAGCCCATGAAGTTGGAGCTCCTGAGTGCAGCATTTATCCTTTCCTTGTCTGAGATATTTATATCTCTGAATCCAAGCATAGTACCTCCGTCTGTCAGAGTGCAGCCTTCATAGCCGCAAATCGTTCCTTTACCTCTTTCATTTTTCCGCAGGACATCTTGCCCTCCGGACATTTGCCCTCAGCCACACAGGAAGGGCCGGCGTGGGCAAAGATATTGGGAGCAGCCTCCAGGCAGAGCCGGAGCATCTCATCGGCCACTGCACGGATCTCCCACTGGGCACGGCTGCAGCAGCGGTGACGGAAGAAGTTGAACAGCGAGCGGACGTTCATAGTTACGACTATCTTTGTCTCGCAGGCGTTGGGCAGCAGGAACCTTGCGTCCTCGTTAGCCAGCTTTCTTGCCTTTGAGAGGGCAGTTTTTTCGTCCATGCCCTCAGCCATGAGCTGCTGAGCGTTGTACTCAGTGAGGAGGTCAGCGACCTTCTCGTAGCTCTCGGTTATAGCGCCGATAGTCTTTCTGTACTCCTCCGCAGCCTCGGGGACAGCGGAAACAGATGGGGGAGTGATGAACTCGAAGCCTTTTTCGCTGACGTACCTCTGGCTCTTCTGGGAATAGGACGCTATCCTGTGGCGGACGAGCTGATGTGAACAGGCACGGGAGATGCCCTCGATGCCGAAGGTGAAGGAGACGTGCTCCATAACGCTCTCATGGCCGATAGAGACCAGCATATCCACGAAGCTCCTTATCTTCTCATCGGTAAGGCCCTCTCTGAGGGAAGAAATATCGCTGTCGGAGTAGCAGAGCTTAGCGGCAGTAGCCACAAGTCTTTCCGGGTCAGGGGTATGTTCAAGGAGTTCAACTTTCATCATAAAACCTCCGTCTGAAAAAATACATATATTATTATTTTACCATTTATTGAACTGCAAGTCAAGGAGATGCGAGAAATAATATATGTATAAACAATAAAAATCAAAGGAATTGTGACAAATTGAAAAAAATTTTCAATAAACTATGGACAAATCCAAAAAAGTGTAGTATAATAAATCAGTATCTGAAATCATCATATACTAAATCGGAGGAATTTCAATGAAGAAGATCAACAGGTTTGCCGCAGCAGCTCTCTCATTCGCTCTGGCGACCACTATGGCCGGATGCAATGCACCCGGAGCTATCACTTTTGGCAACGGTACTAAAAACGCCCTTACAGTAGACGGATACGACGTTCCTGCCGGCGTTTTCATCAATAACGAGATCTCAGCTTACAGAAGTGCTATGTATACAGTAGCTCTCACAAACGGCTCTGTTCCTACCTTTGACGACATGAAGGACGCAAAGATAGACGATATGGACGCTGAGGACTGGATACAGGACCAGGCAACTGATACCTGCAAGCTCTTCGTAGCTATCGAGAAGGAGTTCGACAAGATAAACGGCGAGCTCACACAGGAGGAGAAGGACGAGATAAAAGCCTATTTAAAGACTGTTTCAGACAACGAGCTCTTCTCCAACAACGGCATCAGCGAGGAGTCCATGAGACTGACAGTAGAGAATTCCTATAAGCAGGACTACCTCTTCAACCATTACTTCGGCATCGGCGGCGAAATGGGCTGCACCGAGGAGGAACTCAAGGACTACTACGAGGAGAATACCGCTCGTGTAAAGTATGTGTCTGTCAAGATGACAGATGCCAACGGAGAGGCACTTTCCGAGGACGCAAAGCGTGAGCTTAACAAGAAGATAGATGCATGGATAAAGGAGATAAACTCCGAGAGCTCCAATGCTGATAAAATGGCTAAGGTAGACGAGATACAGACTGAGTACGACGAGTACGTTGCAGCTCAGACAACTCTGGCTGCTGATGCAGAGCTTACAACGACTACCACGACAACTACAACTGCCGCAACCACAACTACCGGAGAAAACGGCGAAACAGAGACCACAACTACAACCACTTCTGACCCCTATGCAAATGAGGTAACTGTTACAAAGTACACAACAACAGAGTCTGACGGCACTGAGACCGAAGAGACCACTGAAACTGAGGCTGATAAGGCACAGCGTGAGTTCAACGAAAAGGTATTCGGTGACCTTCCTCTCTACGAGGCAGTCAAGTACGACTACGACGACGATACAGTTTACATACTCATCAAGGGCGACATCGCTGAGAGAATGACAGAGGACGACCTCTGGACTGAGGACAAGATAGACGAAGTGCTCAAACAGCGCTATAATCAGGACTTCTCAGACTGGTTAGAGGGCATAGCAAACAGCTATTCCGTAGAAAAGAACAACTCAGCGTACAAGAGATACGCTCCATTCAAGCTCGACATTGAAGACGTTTCGTTATACGGCTAAAAAGAATCCGCCGGACCCAAAAAGTCCGGCGGTTTTTTATATCTTTACGGCTCCGACTTCTGCCCAGGCAGGTCTGAAACCGCTGTTTATAGCGGTATTCCAGGAGTGGAGGTTCGAGAGCTGAGTACCGTAGAAGGGGATGTCCCCGTTCTCGATTATCTTGTTTCTCAGGAGCGTGACCAGGTGAGTGGCGATGCCCTTGGAACGGTGCTTCGGCATGACGTCAACTCCTATCTGCATCCAGCCGGGAGCATCCTCAGAGCATCCGGCCATTCCGAGAATATCCCTTCCCTTGCAGGCGCAGACCACTATCCTGTCCGGACGCTCCGGCCGGAATTCCGGGCAGATAGCGTTGGGAAAACGGCTGTCCCCGTAGAAACGGTGTATCTCCTCATCGAAGTACCAGCGTATATCGAGCTTTCCCACAGGGTGTACATCGCCGGCGGGCAGGAACATATGGCTGGTCTCGCTGAGAGTGTAGCCGAATTTCTGAAGCTCCGGGACCAGTGTCACAAGAGCCGGAAGGTCGAATAGCTTCTTCCCGGTGCCTTTTTTCAGGAACTCCACAAGTGCGGAGTCCAGGCAGTCGTCGGCAGTTATGACAACGTTAGTTCCTGTCGTGACCATACGGAAGAAATACGGGTCCGGTGAGTACTGCCTGCGGCCCTCCCTGAGTGCCGGGACTGTCAGTACATTTTCCTCAATATCGAAGTCTCCGGGCCGGCAGTTGAAGTCAGCGGAGAGCAGCTTTTTCAGTTCGGGGTAATAATTATTCAAGTCAGTCATTCCTTTCCGTGAATTTCCGTCCCTGCCAGGTGTCAAGGGTCTGCATGAGCTTGTCTATGCCGTTCAGGACGGACTTTTTATTGGCAGTCCAGAGGGGAGCTATCAGCTTTGAGCGGTCTCCGTCTCCGGTAAGTCTTTCGATAACAGTCTCAGGCGGCAGGACTTCGAGCTGAGAAGTCACGATACGGATGTAACTCTCCATATCCAGCAGTTCAAGCCCGCCGGTGAGGTACATATCCGCCAGCTTCGTACCCCTGATGACGTGGAGCATCTGGAGCTTTATCCCGTCAGGCCGGAGTCTTGCGGCTTCGCAGGCAGATGCGAGCATCATTTCCGGAGTCTCGCCGGGGAGTCCGTTTATAAGGTGCAGACAGACTCTTATTCCACGATTTTTCAGCCTGAAATAGCCATCCAGGAACTCCTCATGGGTACAGCACCGGTTGACAGCATAAATAGTTGAGTCATGCATGGACTGCATCCCAAGCTCAACGGTGAGAGAGGTACGTCTGCTGACGCTTTCAAGGAGGTCAAGGATGTCATCGGGAAGGCAGTCAGCCCGTGTACCAATGGAAATTCCCGTAACTCCGGGAAATGCAAGGCTTTCATCAATGAGACTTCCCAGCCTTCCGGCGGAGGTGTATGTATTGGTATTTGCCTGAAAATAGGCGATAATGGCAATATCGTCCCCGAATTTGGATGAGAGCCTGTTTCGTTCAAGGGAGAGCTGCTCCGTGACGCTGAGTCCGGGCCTTGTGAAGTAGCCGCTGCCGCCGTCGCAGAAAATGCAGCCGCCGACTCCCCTGGAGCCGTCGATGTTCGGGCAGGTGAAACCGCATTCCAGCACAGCCTTGTGGACTTTACGGCCATATTTAGCCTTATTATGGTAGTTCAGCGTATGGTAGCGCTTGTTGTCGCAGGAGTAGGGGAAGGGGTTCCCGCTGCTGACAGGGCTGTTCATTTTTTCTCACCTCCAGAACAATCTTATCATATATATCAGTATTTGTCAAATCATATGTCACGTTGAGAAATATCGCAATATCTGGCAGGAAAAACTATTGACATACAGGAGCAAAAGAGGTATAATTAAATATAATATTTAGTAAAGGAACAAGTGATTTGAAGAATAACATCGTACTCATCGGTATGCCCGGAGTCGGAAAGAGCACCGTAGGTGTCATACTTGCCAAAATACTGGGCTATCAGTTCATTGACACAGACCTCCTGATCCAGAAGCGGGAGGGAAAGCTGCTCCGTGAGACTATTGCAGAAAAGGGACTTGAAGGCTTTCTTGAAGTTGAGAATCAGGTCAACAGTCAGCTCACTGCGGAAAATTCGGTCATTGCCACCGGAGGAAGCGTCGTTTACGGCAGGGAGGCTATGGAGCATCTCCGGGAGATAGGCACAGTAGTCTACCTCAAGCTGGACTACAGGAAGCTGAAATACCGTCTGGGCAACATCCGCAACAGGGGAGTTGTCATAAAGGAAGGCCAGAGGCTCAGCGACCTCTACAATGAGCGTGTACCGCTGTATGAGAAGTACGCAGACGTGGTCATAGACGAAAACGGCTGTAATATCGAGAAAACGGTAAATAAGATAATCGAAAGCATTAAGTGAGTATTTGTAAGATGTGCACAATTTACATATGTGAAAAGCACTAAATTGCACAATTTTATCTTTTGCACAAAAAACTCCTTTGACAAGCGGAGCTTTTTGTGGTATAATATAGCGTAGGTAAATATTAAGAATTCTTTAGAGTCCGGTGCCGTTCAGCAGCTATACTGCTCTGGCTTGCGGATATCGGAAAGGAAACGATATGTCTAAAATCATTGCGGTCACATCCGGAAAAGGCGGAACCGGCAAGTCTACAGTTTGTGCCGGCCTCGGCTATACACTTGCAAAACAGGGTCACAGAACTCTCATTATTGAGCTGGATTTCGGCCTGAGATGCCTTGACATCATGTTCGGCATGGAAAATGACATCAAGTATGACCTCGGAGATGTCCTCAGCGGAAAAAAAGAGGCGCTTGAAGCCGTTTCACAGGTACCTATGGCTGCTAATCTCAGCATCCTTTGTGCTCCCAAGACCCTTACCTCAGTTAATGCAGAGCAAATATACGACATCTGCCGTTCTATAAAGAAGTACTTTGAGTACATCATCATCGACACCGGTGCAGGTATAAATTCCCACGTATTCGATATCGTTGAACAGGCAAACCTCATACTTGTACTCTCTACTCCTGACCCGGTCTGCATCAGAGACGCAGCACTCATGTCTGATGAGTTCTACAACAGAGGCAACAAGAGCCAGAGACTCATAATAAACAAGGTCAGCAAGAAGGTCATCGGCAATGCACTTGTTGCAAATCTCGATGAGATAATCGACAAGGTGGGCGTACAGCTCATCGGAGTTATCCCTGACGACTTCAAAATGACTGTCGCAACCGGCAAGGGCAACCCTATCCCAACTGATTCAGAGGCGCTCAGAGCCTTCGATGCCATTTCTAAACGACTTGACGGAGATTTTGTTCCGCTTACAGTTAAAACCTCATAATACCAGATAATAAATTGCCGCACTGCGGGGAAAGGAACGAAAAATGAAGATAGCAATTATTGCACACGACGCAAAAAAAGAACTTATGGTCCAGTTCTGCAGCGCATACTGCGGGATCCTTTCAAAGCACACCCTTATAGCCACCAATACTACCGGAAAGCAGGTAAGTGAGGCGACGGGACTGCCGATAAAAAGGTACCTGAGCGGACAGGGAGGAGCTGAGCAGATACTTGCACTTCTCTCCTGCAACGAAGTAGACGTACTCCTCTTCTTCAGAGATCCTATCAACCCGAAGGCAACAGATGTCCACGGAATGAACCTTTTAAGACTCTGCGATGTGCATAATGTGCCCGTTGCAACAAATATAGCAACAGCCGAAGCACTCATTCTGGCCCTCGAAAGAGGAGACCTTGACTGGCGTGAAGTCGGCACACCGAGCATCTGATGTTCAATTGTCCCTGTACAGGGACAATTTTCATGTATAAGAGATTTTAGTCGTATTGGAGTATAAGTTTCAGCGATGTAAATAAAAAATATGCATCTTGACATTTTCTCTGCAAATACGCATCCTTCCAAATAAAAACTGAAAGGCTGATCACTATGGCAATCAATATCAAACGCCCCAACGGCACCGAAGACGTCCTCCCAAAGGACATCCACAAATGGCACACCGTAGAAAAGATAGCACGTGAGACTGCTGAGAGCTTTGGTTTCTCCGAGATAAGAGTACCCACATTCGAGAACACCGACCTCTTCCTGCGCTCTGTGGGCGAAACTACAGACGTTGACCAGAAGGAAATGTACACCGTTATGGCTAAGCAAACCAAGTGAACTTTCCGCCCTGAGGGTACAGCAGGTACTATAAGAGCTATGCTCCAGAACGGACTGCTAAATGAGGCCCTTCCTCAGCGTGTTTTCTACATTCTCTCATGTTTCAGGCACGAGCGTCCACAGGCAGGCCGTCTCCGTGAATTCCACCAGTTCGGACTTGAAATGGCAGGCAGCCAGTCTCCGGCAGCAGATGCCGAGGTCATCTCACTTGCAAAGAAAATACTTGACAGGCTTGAAGTCAAGAACATCGAGCTCTATATCAACTCCATCGGCTGTCCCTCATGCCGTGCAAAGTATCACGAGGCACTTCGTTCCTTCTTTGAGGCAAGAAAGGACGAGCTCTGCGAGACCTGCCAGGAGAGACTTGCAAAGAACCCAATGAGGATACTGGACTGCAAGAGTCCCATTTGCCAGGAAATAGGCAAAAATGCTCCCCTCATAATCGACTATCTCTGCGAGGAGTGCAGCGGCCACTTTGAAAAGCTGAAGAAGTACCTCACGAACCTGGGCATCGACTACAAGGTGAATCCCAAGATAGTCCGTGGACTTGACTACTACACAAAGACAGTTTTCGAGTTCGTGACTACAGAGATAGGCGCACAGGGAACAGTCTGCGGCGGCGGACGCTATGACGGACTCATCGAGCAGCTTGGCGGTCAGCACGTGCCGGCACTTGGATTCGGAATGGGTATTGAGAGACTCCTTCTTGTTATGGACAAGCAGAACTGTGCATACCTCTCTCCCAAAAAGTGCGACATATACTTTGCGACCATGGGAGATGCAGCTCTTGAAAAGGCTATGGAGTTTGCAGGACAGCTCAGAGAATACGGATTCTACGCAGAATACGACCTCATGGGCAGAGGACTCAAGGCTCAGATGAAGTACGCAAACAAAATAGGCGCAGCCTTCACAATGGTACTGGGCGACAACGAGCTTGAAGAAAAGAAGGCTCGTCTGAAGGACATGGAGTCCGGCGAGGAGAAGGAGATACTTCTCAATGACCAGTTTATCGGCAGCTTCGATGCTGCATATTTTGATAAAATGATGGGCAGCTTAGAGGACCAGGAAACCCTCGGCGGCCAGAATAATACTGAGGTGAATAAGTAATGGCAGATTCAATGAAAGGCCTTAAAAGGACCCACTATTGCGGCGAGGTCACAGAGGCAGGCGGAGAGGCTGTAGTAGGCGGATTCGTTGACAGGATAAGAAACAAGGGCGGAGTCATCTTCATCGTTCTCCGTGACAGAACAGGCGTAGTACAGCTCCTTTTCAACGAAACGACTGACCCGGCTATCTTCGAGAAGGCCGCATCATGCAGAAGTGAGTATGTCCTCATGGCAAAGGGCGAGGTCCGTGAGCGTGAGAGCAAGAACGACAAGCTCAAGACCGGAAACGTGGAGATATTCGTAACCGACCTTAGGATACTTGCCAAGGCTCAGACACCTCCCTTTGAGATAACCAACGAGACTAACGTCAAGGAAGAGCTCCGTCTCAAGTACCGCTATCTTGACCTCAGACGTGCTCCTCTCCAGGAGAACATCATCAAGCGTCATCAGCTTGCAAAGGTTACCCGTGAGTACTTCTACGAGAACGGGTTCCTTGAGATAGAAACTCCCATGATGATGAAGTCCACACCTGAGGGTGCAAGAGACTACCTCATCCCTTCAAGAGTTCACCCCGGAAAGTTCTATGCACTTCCCCAGTCACCCCAGATATACAAGCAGCTTCTCATGGTCTCAGGCTATGACAGATACATCCAGCTTGCACGCTGTTTCAGAGACGAGGACCTCAGAGCAGACAGACAGCCTGAGTTCACACAGATAGACCTTGAAATGTCCTTCGTAGACGCCGAGGACATCCAGGAGTGCGTTGAGGGCTTCGTAAAGAGAGCCTTCAAGGAAGTTATGAACGTAGACATCCCGCTTCCTCTGCCAAGACTCACCTTTGCAGACGCAATGAACAGATACGGCTCAGACAAGCCTGATACCCGTTTCGGATTTGAGATACAGGACATCACTGACGCAGTCAAGGACATCGACTTCGTTGTTTTCAGGAGCGCAGTTGAGGACGGCGGCTCTGTACGTGCAATAAACGTAAAGAACGGCGCAGCTACATATACCCGCAAGGAGATAGACAAGCTGGTAGAGCACGCAAAGGGCATCGGCGCAAAGGGCCTTGCATATATCCGCTGGGCAGACGAGCCGAACTGCTCCTTCAAGAAGTTCCTGAAGGACGGCGACCTTGAAAAGATATGCTCCGCCGTTGGAGCAGAGCAGGGAGACCTTGTGCTCATCTGTGCAGACAAGACAAAAACTGTCCTTACAACACTTGGTGCAATAAGACTCATCTGCGGCAAGAGACTTGAAGTCATCCCCGATGACCAGTACAACTTCCTCTGGATAACAGAGATGCCATTCTTCGAGCGTGACGAGGAGAACGACACCTGGGTAGCTGCACATCACCCCTTCACAATGCCTATGGAGGAGTGCCTGGAGTACCTTGACACTGACCCTGCAAACGTCCGTGCAAAGGCCTGGGACCTTGTCCTCAACGGCACAGAGCTCTCCAGCGGTTCAATGCGAATCACAGACTTCGAGCTCCAGCAGAAGATGTTCGAGGCACTTGGTATGACAGATGAAGAGATACAGGCAAAATTCGGATTCCTTGTAGACGCATACCGCTACGGCGCACCGCCTCACGGCGGCATGGGTATCGGACTTGACCGTCTTGCAATGATAATGTGCAAGGCTGAGAGCCTCCGTGACGTAACAGCCTTCCCGAAGGTACAGAACGCAAGCGAGCTCATGTCAGAGTGTCCATCCGCAGTTGATGCCGACAGCCTTGACGTTCTTGGCATAAGCGTAACTGCCAAGGAAGAAGATGAGTAATCGTTTCTACGCAGTATGCGGCATACTTGAAATAGACGGGAAGATACTTTTCGTCCGCCACACCTACGGCGCAGCCAAGGACAGGATACTGATACCCGGCGGTTACGTCAAGGAAGGGGAGTTCCCCTCAGCCGCGGTAAAAAGGGAATTTTACGAGGAGACCAGTGTCACGGCAGAAGCTGACTCCGTGTTTGCCATACAGTTCAGGACCGACCAGTGGTGCATAGTATTCCGGATGAAGCACATTTCCGGAGCACCGGTGTCAGACGGCTACGAGAACAGCGAAGTGCTGCTGCTCACTCCGGAGGAGGCAGTTGAACGTCCTGACATAACCAACATGAGCCGAGCTATTTTGAAGTCCTACATATCCGACAAGGACAAGACCCTTGAAAAAGGTGATTACCAGTCCATATCCCTGAAAAGAGGGGAATATGAAATATTCGGAGTATAGAGGTATTCCAAAAAGGCATGAAAACTGAGCCGTTCAGACTTGACAAGAAAGTCTTTTTGGAGTATAATTAAATAGTAATTTGCATAAGATATCAAGGGAGCTGTCTGTAGAGTCAGCTCCCTTTGTGTTTTGGCAAAAAATGAAAGTTAGTCATTTTCTGCGTTTTAACTATTGACAATTTAAAATCAATATGTTATAATAATCTTGTTAAATGACCAACAGTCAGTTTTAAGGAGGGATAGTATGGCATCAGAGGCAGTCAGAAAAATACTCGCTGCGGAATCTGAATCGGATAAAAAACTCGCTGACGCTCGTAAGCTAAGGGATGAGATGCTGGATAAGGCATCCGGAAATGCCACGCTGACGATACAGAAAAGGCTTGGTGAAGCCGCAAAGGAGTCTGACCGCATCAGACAGGAGTACAGTAAAAAGCTGGAGACCTACAGAGAAAATGCGGAAAGAGCCTACAGAAAAAAGCTGGATGAAATAAGCTCAGGAGCCGAAAAGAATATGGATAAGGCGGTAAACGCTGTGATAAGCGAATATTTCTGAGACAGAGTCCCCATTAGGAGTGTGATGTAAAATATGGCGAAACTCAGAATGAAAAAAATCGAACTCATCGCTCTTCTCACCGACAGCAAGAAGATAATCGAGCTTTTGCAGCGCCGTGGAGTTGTCGAACTATGCAGCAACACCGACGAAGAGCTTGAATGCACCAATGTTACGGCAGTGGTAGGGGAGTTTGAGAAGTTCAGGAATACAGCCGTTCAGGCCCTTGACGTGCTGGACTGCTACGCCCCGGAAAAAACGAATATCACTGAGATGTTCAGTGGAAAGACCGAGGTTGAAAAGCATAAGTTCGGCAAAGAGGCCATGAAGCTGGAAAAGATAATGAACGCAGCCGGCGAGACGATAAGGCTCAGCAGAGCCGTTTCAGAGGCTGAAACTGAAATCTCCCAGATTGAAGTCAGGTGCGACATCCTTGAACAGTGGGAGGCACTGGACGTTCCCATGGGATTCAAGGGAACAGCGTCCACGCAGGCATATATCGGCTCAGTCCCTTACAGTATCACATCTCAGTCACTGGAGGAAATGCTCCCGGAAGGCTGTTATGCTGAGGTCATATACTCCTCAAAGGAGCAGACGGACCTGTTCATTATATGTGCCAGGGAGTACGCAGAGGAAGCTATGGAGGTCCTCAGGAAAAATTCCTTTATCCTGGTATCGAAGACTGACAATATGACTCCGAAGGAGAAGATAGCCGCAAGCCGTAAGGAGATAGAGAGGCTGGAAAAGTCCATAGAGTCCGGAAAAAAGCGCATTGAGGAGCTTGCAGTCAACCGCCGTGAGCTCCGGTTCGCAGTTGACTACCTGAAAATGAGACAGGATAAATACGAGGCACTCAGCTCTCTTGGATTCACAGGTTCAACATTTGTACTAACGGGCTATATCCCGGAGAAGTACACTGAGTCACTAAGAAATGAGATATGCTCGAAGTTCACAGCGGAGATAAACTTCACTGACCCTGCAGAGGACGAGGATGTGCCTGTACTCCTGGAAAACAGCCGTTTTTCAGAGCCGGTGGAGGGCATCACGAAGATGTACGCAATGCCCGGCAAGTCTGACGTTGACCCCACCCCGGTAATGTCCTTCTTCTACTACTTATTCTTCGGCATGATGCTGTCAGACGCCGGCTACGGCCTGGTCATGGTCATCGGCACCATGATAGCTCTGAAGAAGTTCAAGCTGGAAACGAGCATGAAAAAGACCCTGACCATGTTCCGGAACTGCGGAGTTTCCACTCTTATATGGGGAGCTCTTTTCGGAAGCTGGTTCGGTGACATAGTCCAGGTGGTAGGACGGGAGTTCTTCGGCCGTGAGATAGGCAGTCTTGCCCTGTGGTTCGAGCCAATGGATGAGCCGATAAAGCTGCTCCTGTTCTCCTTCGGACTGGGCATCCTTCACCTTTTCCTTGGCGTGGGAGTTTCCTTCAAAATGGCCTGGGACGACGGCCGGAAGGCAGACGCAGTTCTTGACACGCTGCCCATATATATGATAATACTGGGAGTTGCTCCCCTTGGAGCCTCCATACTCACAGACGTTCCCGGAATACTCAAGACCATTGGAACACCGCTCATGCTGGCAGGAGTCGTCCTTCTGGTGCTCACATCCGGCAGGAGCTCGAAGTCGGTATTCGGCAAATTCTTTGGCGGGCTCTATGCCCTCTATAACACAGCCACCGGCTATCTCAGCGACATCCTGTCCTACTCCAGACTCCTTGCTCTCGGACTTGCAACAGGCTCTATCGCCGGAGTAATAAATCTCATAGGCACCATGCCTGAGAACACAGTTGTGAAGGCGATACTGCTGATAGTGGTATTCATCGTGGGACACACGGTGAATATGGCAATAAATCTTCTCGGAGCCTACGTCCACACTGACAGGCTGCAATTTGTGGAGCTGTTCTCAAAGTTCTACACCGGCGGCGGACGGGAATTCTCACCGCTGACCGTCAACACACAATATATAAAATTCAAGGAGGAAAATATCAATGAATAGTTTAGGTTTAGCATTAGCAATAATAGGAGCTGCCTGTGCATCACTTTTTGCAGGAATAGGCTCCGCAAAGGGAGTCGGACTGGTAGGCGAGGCCGCAGCAGGCGTAGTATCAGTTGACCCCAACAAATTCAGCAAGGTGCTCATACTCCAGCTTCTTCCCGGTACACAGGGACTTTACGGACTTCTCACAGCCATACTCATGCTGAGAAAAGTGGGAGTGCTCGGAGGTGATGTGGTATCGCTCACAACAGCACAGGGACTCATGTTCCTTGCAGCAGCAATGCCGATAGCTATCGTGGGACTTTTCTCCGGTATCGCACAGGGCAGAGCAGCCGCAGCAGGTGTAGGAATCACAGCCAAGAAGCCTGAGCACAACGGTAAGGGTATCATCATGGCCGCAATGGTAGAGACATACGCTATCCTTGCACTTCTCGTATCTATCCTTATAATCAACAACATAGCTATCTGAATCATGAACGGAGGTACAGACCATGTCCGGACTTGACGAGATACTGAACATAATATCGGAGCAGCAGAAAGAGAGCGAAGAAAAGATACTCTCTGCTGCCAGGCTCAAAGCCGAACAGATACAGGCAGATGCCGAAACAAAGGCATCCAAGGCCTATGAGGACTACCTTGTCCGAGCAAAGGCACAGCATGAAAGGGACTATGAAAATTCCTGTTCATCAGTGGACGCAGAGATAAAGCGCCGTCTGCTGACACGCAGGGTGGAGCTCATTGACAAGGCAGTAGAAAAGACTCTTTCAAAGTTGAGAGCCCTCCCGGATGACGAGTACTTTGCTCTGCTGATAAAAATGCTCACAAAGCACATAAGGGCGGAGAAGGGAACTCTTTATCTTGGCAGAAAGGACCTTGACCGCCTGCCGGGCACCTTTGAGTCCGAGGTAAAAAAGGCAGCAGAAAAAGCCGGCGGAGCTCTTTCACTTTCAAAGGCTCCTGCTGACATAGAGGACGGGTTCATCCTTGAATACGGACTTATCTCAGAAAATTGCAGCTTTGAGGCAGTCCTTGACGCTGAAAAAGAAGGTATAAGAGACACAGCCGCAAGGCACTTATTCGGGTAGGTGATAGAATGAGCACGAAATACGCAAGTGCCGTAGCCGCAGTAAAGGCTATGGAGACCACTCTTCTCACAGGCAGTGATATAGAGCAGCTCATAAATGCCCGTACATTGAAGGAAACGGAGGCTCTCCTCGCAGCAAAAAAGACTCCCGGCAGCAGTCTGTCTGACGTATGGGAAATGCTCCGGAGCTCAGCTCCTGACAGCCGGGAGCTGAAAATACTTCTTTACAGGAACGACTTCCACAACCTGAAAGCCGTCCTGAAAGCAAAGCTGTCCAACCGTGACCCCTCGGTGTACTATGTAGAGCCTTCAAACGTCACATTAGAGGACCTTGACCACGGGATAAGCTCCAAGGATTACAGCGGACTGCCTGAGTACCTGCGGGAGCCGGCAGAGGAGGCATATGAGCTCCTGACAAGAACTCTTGACGGTCAGCTTTCGGACTCCCTGATAGATGCAGCGTCACTGAATGCGATGCAGAGGGACGCTGCTGACTTCGGCGGCAGCTTTATGCAGCGATATGCTGTACTCACAACAGTCTGCGCCGACATCAAAACAGCATACAGATGCAGCATTATGAAGAAGTCACGGAGCTTTCTTGAAACGGCGATATGCGGAAGTCCGGAGCTTGACAAGGAGTCACTTATAAGGGCAGCACAGAGCGGTACAGACACACTATTCCGCTATCTTGAAGACACAGCCTACAGCGGAGCCGCAGAGCTCCTAAAAACTTCCCCTGCACAGTTTGAGAAATGGTGCGACGACGTAATAATGGAACACGCAGAGTCCGCAAGGATGCAGGCATTCGGTCCTGAGCCCCTCGCAGCCTACTACATTGCAAAAGAGGCTGAGATAAAGGACGTCCGGATAATAAAGGTCTGCAAGGAATGCGGTACCGACACAGAAACTATCATGGAAAGGATGAGGAAGCTCTATGTATAAAGCGGCAGTTATAGGCGATACCGCCAGCGTATCCGGTTTTGCAGCCCTTGGCCTGACCGTTTTCCGGGAGACCGGACCTGAAAGGATAAAGAAACTCATCTCCCGACTGGCAGCCAGCGAGTTTGCGGTCATATATATTACCGAGCCCGCAGCGGCAATGGCAGCGGATACCATAAAGAAATACCGGGAGGAACCTCTCCCGGCCATCGTGCTGATACCGGCGATAGAAGGAAATACCGGTGAGGGCATGAAAGCGCTCCACGAGGCCGTAGAAAAGGCCGTGGGGTCAGACATACTGAAAAATTAGAAAGAGGCGGATAGATAGAAATGAGCAGTATCGGAACTATTGTAAAAATTTCGGGACCCCTCGTTGTTGCCGAAGGCATGAGAGACTCAAATATGTTCGACGTTGTCCGTGTAAGTGAAAAGCGTCTTATAGGCGAGATAATCGAGATGCACGGCGACCGTGCGTCCATACAGGTATACGAAGAGACCGCAGGACTCGGCACCGGAGAGGCAGTTGAGTCCACTGGTGAACCTATGAGCGTTGAGCTCGGACCCGGACTTATCGGAAGTATTTTTGACGGTATACAGCGTCCCCTTGACGATATAAGAAGGATATGCGGAAACAGTCTTCACAGAGGAGTTGAAGTCCCCTCACTGAAAAGGGACCCCCTCTGGAAGTTCACACCCGCAGTAAAGAAGGGTGACAGAGTCATAGGCGGCGACGTTATAGGAACAGTCCCTGAGACGGATATAGTCCTTCACAAGATAATGGTGCCGAACGGCATTGAAGGTACAGTAAAGAGCATCTCAGAGGGAGAGTTCCACGCTGACGACACCGTATGCATCATAGAGACAGCAAAGGGCGAAAAGGAGCTCTCGCTGATACAGAAATGGCCTGTAAGACGAGGCCGTCCCTACAAGAAAAAGCTGTCACCGGATATGCCCCTGGTAACAGGACAGAGAGTGATTGACTGTCTCTTCCCCATAGCAAAGGGAGGAGTTGCAGCTATCCCCGGACCCTTCGGCAGCGGAAAGACCGTTACCCAGCACCAGCTTGCAAAGTGGGCTGCTGCTGATATAATCGTGTACATCGGCTGCGGAGAGCGCGGCAACGAAATGACCGACGTTCTCAATGAATTCCCGGAGCTTATCGACCCCCACACCGGAAAGTCCCTTATGGAGAGGACGGTCCTCATTGCGAACACCTCCGATATGCCCGTTGCAGCCCGTGAAGCATCGGTATACACAGGTATAACCATAGCGGAGTACTACCGTGATATGGGCTATTCAGTTGCACTTATGGCAGACTCCACATCCCGTTGGGCAGAGGCTCTCAGAGAGATGTCAGGCCGACTGGAGGAAATGCCCGGAGACGAAGGCTACCCAGCATATCTTGGCAGCCGTCTTGCCCAGTTCTACGAGAGAGCAGGAAGAGTCATCTCCAACGGCACTGACGGACGTGAAGGCGCACTTTCAGTTATCGGAGCCGTATCGCCGCCCGGAGGAGACATCTCCGAGCCCGTATCCCAGGCCACACTGCGTATAGTAAAGGTATTCTGGGGACTTGACGCAAACCTCGCATATCAGAGGCACTTCCCGGCTATAAACTGGCTGACCAGCTACTCGCTGTACGCTGATTCCCTTGCAGGCTGGTACGACAATAACGTTTCAGCAGACTGGATGAAGGACCGGGCAAGGTTCATGGCAATACTCCACGACGAGGCTGAGCTGAAGGAGATAGTTAAGCTGATAGGCATGGATGCACTTTCAGACGGAGACAGACTAAAAATGGAGACTGCCCGTTCAATAAGAGAGGACTTCCTGCACCAGCTCGCATTCCACGAAGTAGACACCTATACCAGCCTTAAAAAGCAGCTCTACATGATGAAGCTCATCCTCGGTTTCAACGACGAAGCAGCGGAGGCTCTTAAAAAGGGAGCCGACATCGAGGCAGTAGCAGAGCTGCCTGTACGTGAAAAGATAGGCCGATTCAAATATATCGAAGAGGAAAGAACAGATGAAGAATTCAGCAAGCTCTCGGTGGAAATATCCTCTGAGCTTGACGAGCTTCTGAGACAGGAGGAAAACTGATGCCAAGAGAATACAGGACCATTGAAGAGGCCGCAGGCCCTCTGCTGCTGGTCAAGGACGTAGAGAACGTAAGCTACGGAGAGCTTGCAGAGATAAGACTTACAAACGGCGAGAAGAGAAGGTGCCGTGTCCTTGAGATAGACGGCTCAAACGCCCTTGTACAGCTTTTCGAGAATGCTGCCGGCATCAATCTCAAGGACAGCAGCGTAGTATTTTCCGGCCATCAGATGGAGCTGGGAGTATCTGAGGATATGCTGGGCAGAGTTTTCGACGGAATGGGACGTCCCATAGACGACGGCCCGGAGATAATCCCGGAAATGCGGATGGACGTGAACGGACTCCCCATGAATCCCGTTGCAAGGCGCTATCCCCAGGAGTTCATCCAGACAGGAGTTTCCGCAATAGACGGACTCAACACCCTTGTAAGAGGACAGAAACTGCCTATTTTCTCGGCCAGCGGACTTCCCCATGCACAGTTCGCCGCACAGATAGCACGTCAGGCGAGGGTAAGGGGCAAGGATGAGCAGTTTGCGGTAGTATTCGCCGCAATGGGAATCACCTTCGAGGAATCGGAGTACTTCATTGACAGCTTCCGGAGCACAGGTGCTCTTGACAGGACAGTGCTCTTCATCAACCTTGCCAACGACTCTGCAATAGAGCGTCTTGCAACTCCCAAAATGGCGCTTACAGCCGCAGAGTACCTTGCATTTGAAAAGGGAATGCACGTACTTGTCATACTCACCGACATCACCAACTACGCTGACGCTCTCCGTGAGGTATCAGCAGCCCGGAAGGAGGTCCCCGGAAGAAGAGGCTACCCCGGATATATGTACACAGACCTTGCCACGATATATGAACGTGCCGGCCGTCAGGAGGGCAAAGAGGGAAGCATCACCATGATACCGATACTCACCATGCCTGAGGACGACAAGACCCACCCCATACCTGACCTTACCGGCTACATCACAGAGGGACAGATAATCCTCTCCCGTGAGCTTTACAGAAAGGGTATAAATCCCCCTGTAGACGTGCTCCCGTCCCTTTCAAGACTAAAAGACAAGGGAATAGGCGAGGGCAAGACCCGTGCTGACCATTCCGACACCATGAACCAGCTCTTCTCGGCCTATGCAAGAGGAAAGGATGCGAAGGAGCTCATGGTAGTCCTCGGTGAGGCAGCCCTTACTCCGACAGACCTTATCTACGCAAAGTTTGCAGACGAATTTGAGAAAAGGTACGTATCACAGGGATTCGATAACAACCGCACCATAGAGGACACACTGTCCATAGGCTGGGAGCTGCTGCATCTGCTGCCGAGGAGCGAGCTGCGAAGGATAAGAGAGGAATACCTTGTGAAGTACTATGATACCCAGGACTGAGGTGAAGTTCAATGGCAAGACTGAACGTTAACCCCACAAGAATGGAGCTTACAAAGCTGAAGAAAAAGCTCAGCTCTGCCCGCAGGGGACATAAGCTGCTGAAAGATAAGCGTGACGAGCTCATGCGGCAGTTCATGATAATGATAAAGGAGAACCGTCAGCTCAGGAGCGAGGTGGAGGCTGCCATATCCCAGGCAAACAGGTACATGGCAGTAGCCGGTTCCGTAATGCAGAGGGAGGTCCTTGAAACAGCCCTTATGCTGCCCAAGCAGGAGGTAGAGCTGGATGTGAGCACCAAAAACGTCATGAGCGTGAACATCCCGGTATTCAGTCCTAAGTACCGCACCAGTGACAGCAATGACATCTACTCCTACGGTACAGCATTCACCTCCATAGACCTTGACGGAGCAGTCAGTGCTCTCAGCGACATTTTTCCCAAGATGATAAGGCTTGCAGAAGTAGAAAAGGCCTGTCAGCTAATGGCGGACGAGATAGAAAAGACCCGGCGCCGAGTAAATGCACTGGAGCACATCATGATACCCGACTATGAAGAGACGATAAAGTATATAACCATGAAGCTCTCGGAAAACGAGCGCAGTACGACTACTTCCCTTATGAAGGTAAAGGACATGGTACTGAAACAGAGCCATAATTTCACATAAGCGCCGCCCCTCAGTGATAAGCTGAGGGGCATTTTTGTGCAGTAATAAAATCCCGGCACCGGGAATATCATAGATGTAAGGAGGCGATGACTTTGGACAAAAACGAGCTTGAAAGATACAAGCAGGAAATGATGAAACTCTACGGCCGCAGCCGTTCACAGGAGGCTGAGCAGCAGCCGGGACCCGACCCGGATATAGAAGAGGATTCCGTAGATGATGTTTCGCCGGAGATAGTCCCGGAGGAGATAGAGGACGTAAATGAGAACGCTCCCGATGACAGTGCATGGCATCCTCATTCAGAAAATGACCAGGATTCAACGATACATGAGGAGGATGAGTTCAACACAAAGTATCCTGAACCGGACCTCACGGGACTTAACACAGACGACGGCACACATTCACCGGAGAACAGCCGTCCGCCGGAGTACTTCACCGAAGAGAGTCTTGGGGACTCTATAGGCTATATACTGGTAAATGTAAGGACAGGCGACGAATCCTCGGCAGTGGAGGGAGCATCTGTCATGGTCACGGCAATAGTGGAGGGCAGCAGGGTGATAATAGCATCCGGAGTAACGGACCAGAGCGGAACGGCTCCGAAATTTGAGGTCCCGGCTCCCGACCTGAGCCATTCGCAGGCACCGGGCTCCCTGACCCGTCCCTACAATCTCTTTGACGTCAGTGTAACAGCGGAGGGCTTCTTCAATGCACGGAGCGTGGACGTCCCTGTATTTTCCGGGATAACCTCAGTGCAGAATTTCAGCATGATACCGGTGCCGCTGATGATGAGCTCCTCAGCAGAAACAGTGACCATATACAACCAGGAACCCTCATTCGGAGCGGAGTCGGGGAAGGAGTGATAAGCGATGCTTACGGGAACACCATTCATCCCTGAGACTATAACAGTGCACCTTGGGACTCCGGACTCAGCAGCTCCGAACGTGACCCTTGACTTTTCGTCCTATGTAAAAAATGTAGCGTCCAGCGAGATATTTCCCACCTGGCCAGAGAATGCCCTCAGAGCGAATATCTACGCAATAACCACCTTTGCGCTGAACCGTATCTACACTGAATGGTACAGGTCAAGGGGGTATGATTTTGACATAACAGCTACTACACAGTACGATCAGAAGTTCATCAACGGCCGGGAGTACTTCCAGAACATCAGCTATCTTGTAGATGAGCTCTTCAACGACTACGTAAGGCGGCAGGGGACTGTAGAACCTCTGTTCACCGCCTTCTGCAACGGTACGACAACCACCTGCGAGGGGCTGTCACAGTGGGGGACAGTTGACCTTGCCAACCGTGGACTCACACCCTATGAGATATTGCAGTACTACTACGGCAGCGACATAGACATAGTAAAGAATGCGCCGGTGAGGACGGCACTGCCCTCCTATCCGGGAATGGTCCTGAGGGTAGGTTCGGCAGGCAATGACATAAGGTCCTTGCAGATATATCTCAACCGAATATCAGGAAATTACCCTGCCATACCAAAGATACCATCAGCAGACGGGATATATGACCAGGCCACAGAAAATGCAGTGAAGGTATTCCAGCAGGTGTTCGGACTCTCGGTAACAGGAGAGGTTGACCAGGCCACCTGGTACAGGATAACCTACATCTACACCAGCGTAAAGAAGATAGCAGAGCTGAACTCCGAGGGAGTGCGCTGGGACGAGATAGAGACTCAGTACACAGAGGACCTGAAGATAGGTATGCAGAGCGTGGAGGTGAGCATA
>ODAI013225036.1_pt1 | contig 21030 bp, 17 predicted proteins | sample 1539321 | NCBI WGS metagenome assembly ODAI01 (sample SAMN02144231, study PRJEB22623) | gut metagenome | biome: sheep rumen | host: Ovis aries | place: New Zealand | reverse complement strand
GCTTTTTGTTTTGGCGGAGAGAAGGGGATTCGAACCCCTGGTACGGTGATTACCGTACACATGATTTCCAATCATGCTCCTTCGGCCAGCTCGGACATCTCTCCACTTACCGAAGGTTATTATAACAAATCTGATTGGAAAAATCAAGAGCTAATTTTGTAAATTTTATTTATTATTCGCAAAGACGGTTATAGAAATTTATCTTTTTTCTTTTTTTCTGCATAAAATTTCAAAAAAAAGCGATAAAACCTTGATTTTTAGGTGTAACTCTGTTATATTTATTAATGACAAATTTTAAGGAGATGTAATAAAATGAAAAAGATTTTATCCGCTATTCTTGCGGCTGCGGTTATCTGTACTTCAATGCTTGTTTTGGCAGGCTGCGGCAACTCAAAGCAGGAAAGCAAAGCCTCAGACGCTTCCGCGACTGAATCATCAGCCTCAAAGGGCGAGCTTCACATGGCTACAAACGCCGAGTTCCCGCCTTATGAGTACATCGAAAACAAGAAGGTTGTCGGTATTGACGCCGATATCGCTCAGGCTATCTGCGACAAGCTTGGCTACACGCTCGTTATTGACAACATGAAGTTTGACGCTATCATCGCGGCTGTAACCTCCGGCAAGGCTGACTTCGGTATGGCGGGTATGACTGTTACCGAAGAAAGAAAACAAGCTGTTGACTTTACAGATACATACGCAAAGACAACTCAGGTTATTATCGTCAAGGACGGCAGCGACAAGGTTAAGAATGCCGACGACCTCGAAAAAGCTGCAATCGGCGTTCAGCTCGGCACTACAGGCGACATCTTCGTTTCTGATTTTAAGGACGCGAAAATTCAGCGCTACAGCAAGGGCAGCGAGGCTGTTGAGGCTCTTTCAACAGGCAAGGTTGACGCGGTTGTAATTGACAGCGAGCCCGCAAAGGAATTTGTAAAGGCTAAGACCGGTCTTAAGATTCTCAGCGATCCCTTTGCCGAGGAGCAGTACGCTATTTGCTTAAAGAAGGGCAACAAGCTTACAGAAGAAATCAACAAGGCGCTCGACGAACTCAAAAAAGACGGTACGCTTGATAAGATTGTTAAAAAGTATATCGGCGAATAATTAAAACGGTACAATTACAACCGTCGTTTTCGGCGGTTGTAATTTATTGTTACAATGAGAAAAACAGATGCGCCGTGCGGCGCATTGCTTTGAGGTAAAAGATGCAAGAATTTTTTTCCGGAATAGGAAACAGCTTATATAAGTTCTTTATTTACCAGGATCGCTGGCAGATGGTTCTTGAGGGTGTTGGAATCACTATTTTCATTGCCCTGCTTGCAACCTTGCTGGGTACGGTTCTCGGCTTTTTGTTCGGAATTGTGCGCTCAACCTACGACATTCAGCTCAAAGGACGCAAGTGTTCGCGTCCGGGCGATTATGTGCTTAAATTCTTAAACATAATTGCCAATATCTACATCACCGTTATCCGCGGAACGCCTGTAATGGTTCAAATCATGATTATGTTCTTTGTGGTTTTCAGCACCGCTCAGGACGGCGTGTTCCCGGCAATTTTGACCTTCGGCATTAACTCGGGCGCTTATGTTGCCGAAATAATGCGTTCGGGCATTATGTCTATTGACCGCGGACAGTTTGAGGCAAGCCGTTCACTCGGCTTTGACTACAAGCGCACAATGGTGTTTATTATCTTTCCGCAGGCAATCAAAAACATTCTTCCGGCTCTCGGAAACGAATTCATCGTACTTCTTAAGGAAACCTCCGTTGCCTGCGCGGTGTCGGTTCAGGAGCTCACCTTTACCGGCAACATGATTGCTTCCGTTACATACGATATGTTTACCGCTCTTATAATCGTGGCGGCAATTTATCTGATACTTGTTTTGATTATCAGCTATCTGCTGAAATTGCTTGAGAGGAGGTTGCGCAGCAGTGAACACTAAACAAGCCTTAATTAAGGTTGAAAACCTCACAAAGTCCTTTGATGATTTGCAGGTGCTCAAGGGTGTTAACGCGGAAATTGACAAGGGCGACGTTATGGTTGTAATAGGCGCTTCCGGTTCGGGCAAGTCAACGTTTTTGCGCTGCCTTAATCTGCTTGAACAGCCAACCTCCGGCAAAATCATTTTTGAGGGCACCGATATTACCGACGACAATGTTGACATCAACCTTCACCGTCAAAAAATGGGCATGGTGTTTCAGCAGTTCAACCTGTTTCCGCACATGACCGTGCTCAGAAACCTTACCTTAGGTCCCACAAAGCTGCTTAAGCAGAGCAGGGATGAAGCCGACAAAAAAGCAATGGAGCTTTTGGAACGCGTCGGACTTGCCGACAAGGCGGACGCGTATCCGAACCAGCTTTCCGGCGGACAAAAGCAGCGTGTTGCAATTGTGCGCGCGCTTGCGATGAATCCCGACGTAATGTTGTTTGACGAGCCCACTTCGGCGCTTGACCCGGAAATGGTAGGCGAGGTTCTTGAGGTTATGAAGCAGCTTGCCAGAGAAGGCATGACAATGGTTGTAGTTACCCACGAAATGGGCTTTGCCCGTGAGGTAGGCACAAACGTTGTGTTTATTGACGAGGGCGTAATTGTCGAGCAGGCGGCTCCCGAGGAATTCTTCGGCAATCCAAAAAATCCGCGCCTTAAGGACTTTTTGTCAAAGGTGTTATAATTATTTTACGCGTAAAATAAGCGGACAGCTTCGGCTGTCCGCTTGTTGTTTTATTTACCGTTTAATTTTTCCATATTAGCCTCGGCCTTTTTTATTGCGAATCTGTTTACCAAAACAGCCGTCGCGATGATAACCGCGGTTGAACCAACGGCTGTAACAGCTACCGTAATATAATTGGCGGTGCTGTTTTGTACGCTTTCCGGTTTAACCGGAACAGATGAAAAAGCAAGAGAAATAAAGAAAATTATAAGCGCGAAAACGCCGATAACAAGCGCTGTAATATTAACCCAGCTTAGTTTTCTTGAAATTTCCGTTTCGCTGTCCCAGTCAAAATAAGGTTTCCTTGAATTTTTCAGGAGCATTAAGTTAATTAAAATCAGATTTAATAGAAAACAAATTCCGGAAGCGTAAACTATAACCCAACTGTTTACGGGAGTGATAAATCCCGAAACAACGCAGACAATGCCGAGAATTAAAATGTAAAGCACACTGCCTAATGAGCAAATCAGCATTGCAAAGTTTCGTTTGCTTTTGTAGTAGTCGTTAAATTCAATCGGCAGTGATTTTATGGCGCTGAAAGCGCTGCCTTCGCGCGAAAACGCGGATACCGCAAGTATGTTGAAGCCGCAGGAAAAGCACGACGCCGTAACGGCGAATGACAAAGCACAGATAACCGAGGACGTAAGGCTCAGGGGAGGCTTTAAGTTGGACAAAAGGTTGTTTCCGAGAACAGTCGGTAAAATAACCAACGCCGGCCATACAAAGGTCATGGCAAAGCCGTAAACCATATAGGCGGGATTACGTCTTGTGTTTCTTGACTCATACGCCGTAAGCGCCTTAAGCGCGCCGGACTTGCGGCCGGCGAGCGAGTTGATATTTACCGCCTTCCTGCTTGTACCCGTATTCTGCATTGACAAAGCGGTGGAGAAATAAAACAGCTTTACCGCAAGCATTGCAAGCGCGGTTACCGCGATTGTTATTCCGACGCCTATAAACAAGCCCGCGACGTTGCCTTCAAACATAAAACTGCTCATATACGCGATGTTCGGAAATCCGGATGAAACAGACGCGACAGTTGAAAAAACAGCCGCGGCGGCTTGGGGATTGCCTCTGCTGAGCTTATTATTTAAAAAGATGTAAGAGCCCGTAAGCAAAAGCGTGAAAATTCCGCCGAGAACCACCGTGATGTCGCGGTTGCGGATAAATCCGAATATTCTGAAAACCACTACAACCAACAAGGCAGCAAGCGCTATACCCGTTACGGGAATCATTATACTTGAAAGCAATGTTCCTATAATAAACGCCGCTCCCAAGCCTGCGCGTATACCAAGTCCCAGACCGACAGAGTTTATTATAAACAGGCTCAGCCCGACCGGAAACTTAGACACGACCGCCAGCTTTGCGCTTACAATCTGACCTGCGGTAAAGGGCATGGGGAGCAAAGCCGTCAGGTCGTCCGCGGAGTAAAGCACGTTAACAGTGTTTTTTACGGATAATATAAAGCTAATCAAAAGCACAATCAGCATAATTGCCTGTAAAATCCCCGCCACGGGCAAAAAAGGAGCGATAAACGGCTCAATAAAGAAGAACAACGCAAACACGGCTCCTGCCGAAAACAGCAGCCCGAAAACAATCAGCGCCTTAACGGCTCCGGGTGAAACAAGCGCGTCTTTGCCTCCGGCGACTTGTGAACCGTTGCATTTTTGTAATACCGTAATAAGCTTGCGGACTTTTGAAAAGCCGCTTGCTTTTTTTGCGTTACTCATCATCGGTCATCTTTTCGCACTTTTTGCGGATAAGCATCAGTCCTATTGCCGTTGCAACGGCTGCGCCCAGAACAACAAGCCTGATTACCATGGTATTTGTCAATATTTTTTGCTCCTCAAGCAAGCTCAGCGCGCTTAATCCCAATACAAGCAAACCGCCGAGAATACTTGATACCGAATAAGCAAGCTTATAGGTTCTGCTTCCTTTGTTTGAAAAGCTTTTCAGCTTTGCTTCCTCTTTGACGGTCAGTTGACCGGTGAGAAGAATTTTTACGCCTGTGAAAATGCTGTAAATGCCGACTATGGCAAAAACAATTACCAAAACCATATTATTTACCTCCGTTTATTCTTTTGCTTCCGTTAATTCAAGGAATATGTTTTCAAGCGACGCCTGAGATTTGTGCGTTGCTTTAAGCTCGTCCAGAGTGCCGCTGTACAGAAGCTCGCCGTTTTTGATAATACAAATCTCGTCGCAGAGCTTTTCGGCAACCTCAAGCACATGAGTGGAAAAAAACACGGAGTTTCCTTTTTCAACGTGCTCACGCATCATCTGCTTCAGCTCAAACGCCGACTGAGGGTCAAGTCCCGTCATCGGCTCGTCCAAAATCCAAACGGAGGGATTGTGAATCAACGCTCCCATAATCATGATTTTTTGCCGCATGCCGTGCGAATATGACAGGATTTTGTTGTTCAGCGAATCGTAAATGCCGAAACGCTTGGCGTAGTCCTCAATAAACTCCGCTCTGCTTTCAGCCGGAGCGTCATAAATATCAGCCATGAAGTTAAGATATTCCAGTCCGGTTAACCGCAGAAAATAATCCGGGCTGTCGGAAACATACCCGAATTGGCGCTTGGCGTTTATCGCGTCATTCGCGATGTCAATTCCGTTAATAAGAATCGTGCCCTGCGTCGGCTTTATAATGCCTGTAATTGCTTTGATGGTCGTTGACTTACCCGCGCCGTTGTGCCCGATAAATCCCGTGATTGCGCCGTCCCCGGCGGTAAATGTTATATCGTTTACAACAGTCTTGCTTCCGTATTTTTTGGTAAGGTTTTTGACTTGTATCAAAGTTATCATCTCCTTTCGGCAAAGTGGTTGAACACTTGCTTATACTTACTTGTTTTTTATTATACACTTGTTGTTCAGATTAATCAAGATGAAGTTGTAATAATTCTTTCGGAGTTTCAAGACTGTTCGCGCGTGACGCAATTATTCTTCCGTCGCGGCAAAGTGAAAATCACTGAATAAAATACTTTACAAAATTGGTATAATATAGTATTATTAAAGTAACTATAAAATACAATGGAGTGTTATGTTATGCAACCAAAATATAAGAGAATTCTCCTAAAGCTTTCGGGCGAAAGCCTTGCGGGTGAGCAAAAGCACGGAATTGATTTTGACACCGTTTTAAAAATATGCGAGCCTATTAAAAAATGCGTTGACAACGGCGTTCAGGTGGCAATTGTAGTAGGCGGCGGCAACTTTTGGCGCGGCAGAAGCTCGGGAGATATGGACAGAACCAGAGCCGACCACATGGGAATGCTCGCCACAACAATCAACGCCCTGGGCGTAGCCGACGCGCTTGAGCAGCTTGGAATCGACGTAAGGGTTCAAACCGCGATTTCAATGCGCCAGGTTGCGGAGCCGTACATCCGCAACAAGGCTGTAAGCCACTTAAACAAGGGCAGAGTGGTTATTTTCGGCTGCGGCACCGGAAACCCGTTTTTCAGCACCGACACGGCGGCTTCGCTTCGCGCGGTAGAAATTGAAGCCGATATAATCATGAAGGCGACTATGGTTGACGGCGTTTACGACAGCGACCCCAAAACCAATCCCGACGCAAAGAAGTTTGACGTAATTTCCTTTGCAGATGTTTTAAGCAAGGATTTGGCGGTAATGGACAGCACCGCTTCCGCGCTTTGCAAGGACAACGACCTGCCTATTCTTGTGTTCAGCATTGACAATCCCGACAACATTTTCAAGGCAGTTTGCGGTGAAAATATCGGTACCATTGTTACAAACAACGCGTAATTAATTTGATAATAAATATAAATCAGGAGGCATAAATATGAAAGAAGTGCTTAAAAAAGCGGAAGAAAGAATGGAAAGACGCATTGACCACCTCTGCACCGAATACGCCGAAATAAGAGCGGGCAGGGCAAACCCCGCCGTGCTTGACAAGGTTAAGGTTGATTACTACGGAACTCCCACGCCCGTAAACCAGCTTGCCGCGGTTTCGGTAACGGAAGCCAGAACCCTTACGATTCAGCCGTGGGACGCTTCAATACTCAGACAAATTGAAAAGGGTATCCAGAAGTCCGACATCGGTATCAACCCCATGAATGACGGAAAGCTTATCCGACTTGTATTTCCGCCTCTTACGGAGGACAGACGTAAGGAAATCGTTAAGGATGTTCAGAAAATCGCCGAGGACTGCAAGGTTCAAATCCGCAACGTCCGCCGCGACACAATTGATAAGCTTAAGGCAATGAAGAAAAAGAGCGAGCTCACCGAGGACGATTTGAAGCTCGGCGAGAAAAAGACTCAGGATTTAACAGATAAATTCATCAAAAAGACAGATAAAATCTCCGCTGACAAGCAAAAGGAGATTTTGGAGCTCTGATATGGCATTATTCGGAAAGAATAAAAAATCCGCTTCGGATTTATCGGAAATAATTATGCCCGTCCATGTGGGAATAATAATGGACGGCAACGGCAGATGGGCAAAAAACCGCGGCTTGCCGCGCAAGGCAGGCCACCGCGAGGGCGCAAAAACCTTCAGGACAATTACGCGTTACTGCTCAAATATCGGCATAAAATACCTCACGGTTTACGCCTTTTCCACCGAAAACTGGAAACGTCCCGAGGACGAGGTGGGCGCGCTTATGGGACTTTTTAAGTCCTACCTTGAGGAAGCGCTGAGCGATTTTAAGGACGACGACATCGTTGTACGCTTTATCGGCGACAAAAGCGGCTTTAGTCCCGAGCTCCGTGCGCTGATGACTGAAAACGAGGAAAGCTCGGCTTCGCGCAGCGGCATGGTGCTTAACATAGCCATGAATTACGGCAGCCGCGATGAAATCGTGCGCGCGATAAAAAACATTTGCGACGACGTTCAAAACGGCAGGCTTGAACGCGACGGCATTGACAGCGCCGTTGTGTCAAGCTACCTTTACACCGCAGGTCAGCCTGACCCCGATTTAATTATCCGACCGAGCGGAGAATACCGTATTTCAAATTTTATGCTGTGGCAGTCGGCGTACACGGAGTTTGTTATCATGAACAAGCTGTGGCCTGACTTTACCACAGACGATATGGATGAAGCTTTAAAATTATACTCGCAGCGCAACAGAAGATACGGCGGAGTATAAAGAGGAGAGGAAATATGAATTCATTAAGACCACGGTTAATGACGGCCGCAATAGGAATTCCCGCCGCGGTATTTGTGATGATAATAACCGAGCTGTGGCACCCGCTTACATGCATAATGGCGGGAATTGCGTCGGGAATGATGGTTATTGAATACCTCAGCGCAAGGCGCCTTACCTCGTGCGTACCGCTAATGGTTTCGTGCGTGGCGTTTTCCGCGCTAACCCCAATGCTGGTTATTACCCCGTATGCGTATATAACGGCGGTTTTGTTTATGATTGCGGCGTTCGGTGTGCTTATTTATCTGCACAATAAGCTCACGCTGTCATCGTTTACCTACGCAATAAGCGGCACCGTGCTTATCACCTTCGGCATGAGCGCCTTTTCAACGGCGGTCAATAACGAGGCAAGCCCGAGCTTTTTCTTTGCGATGCTTTTGCTGCTTCCGTGGATGGCGGACGGCGGCGGATACTTCATCGGCTCAAAATTCGGCAAGCGCAGGCTTTGCCCTCAAATCAGTCCCAAAAAGACCGTAGAGGGCGCTATAGGCGGCTTTGTGTTCTGCCTGGTTTCCGCGTTGATTATGGGCATTGTTTTCCAGCTTATAATCCGCGACTACGCGGTGAATTTTGCGTCGCTCATAATCCTGGCGCTGCTTGATTCCGTGGTTTCAATCCTCGGTGACATAAGCTTTTCGCTTATCAAACGCCACCTCAATATCAAGGATTACGGTTCGTTTTTCCCCGGTCACGGCGGAGTCCTTGACCGTTTTGACAGCATAATCTTCACCGCTCCCGTAGCTGTTGCGGTGAATATCATACTTCCATTTCTTACTGCGGTGTAAATTATGACTGAAAACATTTCTGTATTAGGCTCAACCGGCTCAATCGGCACCCAAACGCTTGACGTTGCCGACAAGCTCGGACTTAACGTATGCGCGCTTACCGCCGCCAAAAATATTGAGCTGCTTGAAAAACAGGTAAGAAAATACAAGCCTCAGCTTGCCGCTGTTTTTGACGAAGAAAAGGCAAGGGAGCTGAAGCTGAATATCAATGACACGGGCACACGGGTGCTTTCGGGCATGGACGGCCTTATTGCCGCGGCTCAAATAAAAAGCGCCGACCTTGTGCTTAATTCTGTTGTGGGAATGGTAGGATTGCTTCCTACCATTGCCGCCGCTCGGGCAAAAAAGGACATTGCCCTCGCGAATAAAGAAACGCTTGTTGCCGGCGGCGACCTGGTTACAAACGCCGTCAGGGAAAACGGCGTCAGGCTGCTTCCCGTTGACAGCGAACATTCCGCTGTTTTCCAGTGTATTCAGGGAATGCCCGAAAAAAAGGCGCTTAAAAAGCTAATCTTAACCGCTTCGGGCGGTCCGTTTTTCGGCAAAACCACAGCCGATTTGCAAAACATAACCGTACAGGAAGCGTTAAATCATCCAAACTGGAGCATGGGAGCAAAGATTACAATTGACTCGGCAACCATGATGAACAAGGGACTTGAAATCATTGAGGCAGGCAGGCTTTTCGACGTTGACTGCGACCGTATTGACGTCGTGGTTCACCGCGAAAGCATTGTCCATTCTCTGGTTGAGTTCACCGACAATTCGGTTATCGCTCAGCTTGGACTTCCCGACATGCGAATTCCGATTCAGTACGCCGTTACTTATCCGCACCGCGTTCCTTCGCCCGTGGGTGAGCTTAACCTGGCGCAAATCGGAAATCTCAGCTTTTATGAGCCCGATTATGAAACCTTCAAATGCCTTAACGCCTGCAAAAAAGCGTTTAAAGCGGGCGGCGCGGCAACCGCAATTGCCAACGGAGCGAATGAGGAGGCAAACGCCTTGTTCCGTCAGGGCAAAATAAAGTTTCTGGAAATCGGCGAGCTGGTTTCCGGCGCTGTTGACAGCATAAAAAATTTCACGCCGAAAAACGTTGACGACGTTATTAAGGCTGACGCCCTGGCTCGCAAATACGTAACCGACAGGGTATAACAAAGGGTAGACGGGGTTTGCGGAATAAATTTATGGAGATGTATAAATGCAAATTTTAATTACAATCGCGTTAATAATCATAGGAGTTCTCCTGTTTGAATTCATAATATTCGCGCATGAGTTCGGTCATTTTATCACCGCCAAGCGCTCGGGCGTTCAGGTAAACGAGTTTGCGCTCGGCATGGGACCGAAAATCTTCGGCTTCAAAAAGGGCGAAACTCAGTATTCGCTCAGGCTTTTTCCGGTGGGCGGCTACTGCTCAATGGAGGGCGAGGACGAGGAAAGCGATAATCCTCGCGCCTTTGTAAACGCCAAAATATGGAAACGAATGATAATTATCGTTGCCGGCGCGTTCATGAATTTCGTGGTAGGACTTCTTTTTGTGTTTATCCTCACGCTTTTCACTCCTCAGTTCGGCACAACCACGATTGACCAGTTTGCCCCGAACGCGGCTTCGGCTTGCTCCGGCCTGCAGGAGGGCGACAAAATTCTTTCAATCGACGGCTATAATATTTTTAACGCCAAGGATTTGCAGTTCGCGATACAAACCCTCAACTACAAAAACGTAGACCCGAAATCCCTTGAAATCTACCGCGAGGACTGCGCGCAAAAGCTGACGGTCACATATTCCTCGCTTGTAAACGATAACAAGCTTTCAGACGAAAAAAGCACGGAGCTGTATAAAAACGTACTTGCTCCCGTGTCACAAAAAATAAACGCGTCCGGTACCAAGGACGAAGCTTACAGTCTCATGAAAAGCGGCATTGACCAATTGTACAAGGTCTCAGCGGTTAGCAAGCCGAAGGATTTTAAATATCCCGAAATCGAGGTAAAGGATGAACGCATACGCTACACAGGCGACGTCAGGGTTGTTCGCGGCGGCGCTGAAACCGAGCTTAAGGACGTTCATTTTTACACATATTATAAAGACGACAACGCCAAAAAAGAGCAGAAATATTCCGTAATGATGGACTTTTACGTTACGCCCAAGGAAAAAAACTTCGGTACAATTATGGAAGAAACCTTCACCGGCACGCTCACGATGGCGCGTTCGGTGTGGAAATCGCTTGTAATGCTTGTTCAGGGCAGGTTTTCGTTTAACGAGCTTTCGGGCCCCGTAGGCATAACAAAGGCGGTTGAAACCGTCGCGGCGGACGGACTCGAAAACGGCGGCTTCGGTATTGCTGTTTTCAATATACTGAGCATAATGGCGCTTATTACCGTAAACCTGGGAATTGTCAACATGCTTCCGTTCCCGGCGCTTGACGGCGGACGGTTTGTGTTCCTGCTCATTGAGGCGATATTCCGCAAGCCGATACCGCGCAAGGTGGAGTATATTGTAAACGGCGCAGGACTTGCGATTCTGCTGTTGTTTATGGCGGTGGTTTCCGTCAAGGACGTTTTTCAGCTCATAACAGGAACCTTCCCGACAATGTAGGAGGAAAATATGGCAAGCAAAATTCAGGTAAAAGCGGGCAATGTGCTCATTGGCGGCGGAGCGGAGGTTTCCGTTCAGTCAATGCTCAACGTGCCCTCAACAGATATAGAAGGCTCTGTAAAGCAGGCAAAGCAGCTTGAAGAAGCGGGCTGCCGAATTATCCGCGCCGCGATTCCGGACATGGACGCGGTAAAGCTTATTCCCGCGCTTAAAAACGCGGTAAGCGTCCCCGTTGTCGCGGACATTCACTTTAATTACAAGCTTGCGCTCGAAGCCTGCGCCGCCGGCGTGGATAAAATCCGCATAAACCCCGGCAACATCGGCTCGGACGACAGGGTAAAGGCGGTTGCCGACGCCTGCCGTCAACGCAACATTCCAATCAGAATCGGCGTTAACTCCGGTTCGCTTGAAAAAGAAATCCTCGCCAAATACGGACATCCCACTCCGCAGGCGCTTTGCGACAGCGCGCTTTATCACGCTTCGCTTCTTGAAAAATTTGACTTTACCGACATTGTGCTCTCGATGAAAAGCTCAACTGTTTCAACCATGATTCAGGCGTATGAGCTTGCCGCGCAGCAGTGCGATTATCCTCTGCACCTGGGCGTGACGGAGGCGGGTACTGAGCGCATGGGAATAATAAAATCATCAGCCGGCATCGGTTCGCTGCTGCTTCACGGCATCGGCGACACAATCCGGGTTTCACTTACCGCCGACCCCGTGCGCGAGGTTTACGCTGCCTACGATATCCTAAAGGCGCTTGACATAAAAAAGGACGGCGTGCAGTTTGTGTCCTGCCCGACCTGCGGCAGAACCCGAATAGACCTGGTCGGCATTGCCAACGAGGTTGAGGAGCGGCTTCGCGGCTGCACCAAAAACATCAAGGTCGCGGTTATGGGCTGTGTGGTCAACGGTCCCGGAGAAGCCAAGGAAGCCGACATCGGAATTGCCGGCGGCGACGGCTGCGGTCTTGTGTTCAAAAAGGGTGAGGTGCTTTACAAGGTTGACGAGGACAAGCTTGTTGACGCCCTTATTGATGAAATTGATAAACTTTAATTTCACGTCAGAGAAGGAAATAAGAGAAGGAAATATATGAAAACAATCAGCGAACTTTTTACTCCGCTTTTGCGCGGCTCGCAAATTGACGGTCAAATTGCGCAGGGCAGGGTAACAAAGGTCAATATACATAACGAAATGCGGCTTGTCACTCTTTGGGTTGATTTTGATTTCGTTGCCGACCGCGCCGCGATGTTTGAAGCGGAAAAGCTGTTTTCCTCCGCGCTGAACGCTTCGGTAATCATTAAACCGCATTTTGGCAGCAAGCTGTTTACAGCCGACTGTTTTCCGCAGCTGTACACAGCGGTTAAGCGTGAAATTCCAAGCATAAACGGCACGCTTAACAACGCCGAGGTCACGTATTCGGACGGCGTGCTTGTTATAACGCTTCAAAATGGCGGCAAAGCGCTGCTTGAAGCCAAGCATTTTGACGAAATCCTGCAAAAGTACATTTTTGAAGAATTTGACCTGAACGTAAGTATAAAATATACCGGTAACGTTGAGGCAAGCGAAAACAGCGAAGAATACAAGCAGGTAATGGAAAGCGCAAAAAAACAGCAGGAGCGCGAGCAGCTTCAAAAGGCTGTTGATTTTTACAGGGCTGACGAGGAAGTAAGCGACCAAATACGCGAACGTCAGCACCGTGAATCGCTCACGGAAATCGAAATCCGTGAAGGCAGGTTTGAAACGCCTCAGATTATTGAAAGCTCCGTGCGCCCGTTGTACGGCAGAAGCATACGCGGCTCAATAGTTCCCATCAGCCAAATTGCCGACGGCGCAAACGGAATTGTTGTGTGGGGCGACGTAATTGAGGTTGAAAAGCGCACCACCAAAAACGGAAAAAACAACATTATTACCATAGATATCACCGACTACACCGGTTCCGTAACCGTCAAGGTTTTTGACGGAATAAAAGCGACACAGCCGATTGAGGGGCTCAAGCCCGGCAGCACCGTTGTGGTAATGGGAAAAATTCAGTACGACGAATTTATCAAGGAGGTCGTTCTGAATGCCGGAGCAATCGGAACAGCCGAAAAAATCAAGGTTGTTGACAAAGCCGAAACCAAGCGCGTTGAGCTTCACATGCATACAAATATGTCGCAGATGGACGCGCTCACACCCGCGGGCGAGCTTGTAAAGCGCGCGTATAAGTGGGGACACAAGGCTGTCGCGATCACCGACCACGGCGTCGCGCAGGCGTTTCCCGACGCAATGCACGCCGCTGACGACATTGCGTATTCGGGCGGCGAAATAAAGGTGCTTTACGGTACGGAAGCCTACTTTATCGACGATTTGGTCGAGTCCGTTACGGGCGAAAAATCGGAAAGCTTTGAGGGCACGTTTATATGCTTTGACATCGAAACCACGGGACTTTCACCGTTAAAGGATAAAATCACCGAAATCGGCGCGGTCAAGGTTGTAAACGGTGAAATCACCGACATTTTTTCAACCTTTGCCAATCCCGAAATGCCGATTCCGCAAAAAATCACGGAGCTTACCGGCATCAATGATGAAATGGTTAAGGACGCGCCGTCGCAAAGCGAGGCGGTTACCGCGTTTTTGGATTTCGCGGGCGATAATATTTTGGTCGCGCACAACGCGCCCTTTGATCCCTCGTTTATACGCCGCGCCTGCCAAAACATGAACCGTGAATATAACTATACTTCAATCGACACCGTCGCAATCGCGCGCGCGATTTTGCCCGACATCAAGAACGTAAAGCTTGACACCGTGGCAAATTATCTGAGGCTCGGAAAGTTTAACCACCACCGCGCGACCGACGACGCCGAAATTTTGGCAAAGATTTTTATCTGCCTTTGTTCGCGTCTTAAGGACGATTACAAAATAACAAATTCAGGCGAAATCAATACAAAAATAGCCGGCGGAGATTTTAAAAAGCTCCCGACGTATCATCAGATAATTCTTGCAAAGAATAAAACAGGGCTTAAAAATCTTTACAAGCTTATTTCCTACAGCCATCTCAACACCTTCTACAAAAAGCCCAGAATTTCCAAAAGCAAGCTTGTCGAGCTGCGCGAGGGCTTGATAATCGGCTCGGCGTGTTGTGAAGGCCAGCTTTACAAAGCAATTTTAAAAGGCGCTCCGTGGGGAGAGCTTAAGGCAATTGCTTCGTTCTACGATTATCTTGAAATCCAGCCCTCGGGCAACAACGCGTTTTTAATCCGCAACGGCACTTTCAAAAACGTGCAGGAGCTGCGCGAAATCGACAAAACCATAATCAGGCTGGGAAAAGAGCTTAATAAGCCCGTATGCGCGACCTGCGACGTTCACTTTATAGACCCGCACTGCGCCGAATACCGCAAAATTTTGCAGGCGGCGCTGAAATTCAGGGACGCCGACAACCAGGCTCCGCTTTATTTCCGCACCACCGCCGAAATGCTTAAGGAGTTCGAATGGCTCGGCAGAGAAAAGGCATACGAGGTTGTTGTTACCAACCCGAATAAAATAGCCGACCTGTGCGAAAATATCCGCCCGATTCCCGAAGGTACTTTTCCGCCGTACATCGAAGGAGCGCAGGAGCAGCTTATTGACATCACATGGAAGCGCGCCAAGGACAAATACGGCGACCCGCTTCCCGATATTGTGCAGAAACGGCTTGAAAAAGAGCTGAATTCAATCACCACCTACGGTTATTCCGTACTTTATATGACAGCTCAAAAGCTTGTTGCGGACAGCGAGGCGCACGGTTATCTTGTAGGAAGCCGTGGTTCCGTCGGCTCAAGCTTTGTGGCAACAATGTCCGGTATCTCGGAGGTTAATCCGCTTGCGCCGCATTATGTTTGTCCCAAATGCAAGCACAGCGAATTCATCACCGACGGCAGCGTGGGCTCCGGCTTTGACCTTCCGCCTAAGGACTGCCCCGAATGCGGAACTCTTATGGATCGTGACGGTCACGAAATCCCGTTTGAAACCTTCCTTGGGTTTAAGGGCGACAAGGTGCCTGATATCGACCTTAATTTCAGCGGCGAATACCAGGCAAAATCCCACCGCTATACCGAAGAGCTGTTCGGTAAAAACAACGTGTTTAAGGCAGGCACAATTTCGACCGTTGCCGAAAAAACCGCAATCGGCTTTGCCAAAAAATATCTTGAGGAACGCGGACTCAGCCGCAATAAGGCTGAGCTTAAACGCCTTGCAAAGGGCTGTACGGGCGTAAAGCGCACCACCGGTCAGCACCCGGGCGGCATGGTTGTTGTGCCGCGCACAAACGAGGTTTACGACTTTTGCCCGGTTCAGCACCCGGCAAACGACATGACCTCAGACAATATCACAACGCATTTTGACTTCCACTCAATTCACGATACAATAACCAAGCTTGACGAGCTCGGACACGATGTTCCGACCATATATCACTACCTTGAAATGTTCACCGGCATCCCCGTAATGAACGTTTCAATGAGCGACCCCGACGTTATGTCGCTGTTTAATTCGCCCAAGGCTTTGGGCGTCAGCGAGGACGACATCGACTGCAAAACAGGCACGTTCAGTATTCCCGAATGCGGCACGGGTTTTGTACGCGGAATGTTAGTTGAGTCAAATCCCAAAACCTTTACCGACCTTTTGCAGATTTCGGGACTTTCGCACGGTACGGACGTATGGCTCGGCAACGCGCAGGAGCTTATCCATAACGGCACCTGTACCATTTCCGAGGTTATCGGAACCCGTGACTCGATTATGACATACCTTATGCACAAGGGACTTGACAGCTCAATGGCGTTTAAGATTATGGAAATTGTGCGTAAGGGCAAGGCGACCAAGCTTCTTACCGAAGAACATTTTAAGGCTATGCGCGAACACAACGTTCCCGAATGGTACATCGATTCCTGCATGAAGATTAAATACATGTTCCCCAAGGCTCACGCGGCGGCGTACATGATTGCCGCCTTAAGGCTCGGCTGGTACAAGGTTCACAAGCCGACCGAATATTACGCCGCGTACTTTACCGTCCGCAGCGAAAACCTTGACGGAGCCGTGCTTATGCAGGGACATTCGGCGGTTAAGGCTAAGATGAATCAAATCAAGCAGCTTCAGCAAAATCATGAATCCTCAGACAAGGATGACAAGGATTACCAAACGCTTCAAATTGTCAACGAAATGCTTGCCCGCGGAATTCAGGTTCTTCCGGTTGATATTTATAAATCAGAGGCAAAAATGTTTGTTGTTGAGGACGGAAAAATCCGTTTGCCGTTTTCATCGCTTCCGGGCGTAGGCGAAGCGGCGGCAATAGCTCTTGCCGAGGAAGGCAAAAAAGGCGAATATCTTTCAATTGAGGACATGCAGGTGAAAACCAAGGTTACCAAGGCGGTAATCGAAACCCTGTCCTCGGTCGGCGTTCTCAGCGGACTGCCGGAAACATCACAGATGTCTTTGTTTTAAGGAGGTACTTTTGTGAAAAAACTTTTAACCATGAAAAATATCCTTATTGCAATAGCCTTTACGGTTTTATTGCTGTTGGTAAAGGACAATCTCAGCGTAATTTTTGTAGTTCTGGGCGGACTTTTGGCAATTCTTACTCCGTTTTTTATCGGATTCCTGTTCGCTTATATTCTCAATTTTCCCTATAAGCTTATTCACGACAAGGCTTTTAAGAAAATGGGAACCAAGCGTAAATTTTTGCTTAAGGTCAAAAAACCGCTTGCCATTACGCTGACCTATGTAGGCGCAACCGCAATTGTCGTCGCGCTGATTGTAACGGTTGTGCCTCAAATCGCGGCAAACCTTGCGACTCTGATTAAAAACGCGCCTAAATACGGTCAAACAGCCTACGGCTATTATCAGGACGCGGTAAACTGGGCAAACAAAACCTTTAACGCGGGAATTCCGATCACCTTTACCCAGGAAGAAATGATCAGCAACGTGTTAAAATTCTTTACCGGCAAGGAAAACGTGAGTGCCGCCGATATAACAAAGACTATCTTTGACAGCCTGCCTTACATCTTCTCAAACTTCTTCGGCTTCCTGACATCAGCGACAACAGGCATTTACAACTTCATCATGGGCGTTGTAATTTCCGTATACTTCCTTGCGTTCAAGGAATCCCTTTGCTATCAGATAAAAAAGCTTGCGGTTGCTTTTCTTCCTATCAAGGTGCTTCCCAAGCTTTATGAAATCGTAGATATCACCGACACCAAATGCGGCCGCTTCCTTGTAGGCGACATTGTTGATTCCGCAGTGTTCGGAATCGCGCTGTTTGTGCTTTTGACAATCTTCGGCGTGCCTTACGCTCCGCTGATTGCCGTAATCTGCGGCGTGTGCAACATCGTACCGTTTTTCGGTCCGTGGATCGGCGGTATCCCAAGCGCCTTTATCCTGGCTCTTATCGGACCTCAGCCGCTTATCACGTTTATAATCATCGTATTCATCTTGCAGCAAATTGACGCAAATATTACCCGTCCGAAGATTATCGGAAACCACGTCGGACTTTCAAGCTTTTGGGTACTGTTCAGCGTACTTATCGGAGGCGCGTTGTTCGGGCTTATGGGCTTTATCCTCGGTACGCCGATTTATGCCGTTATTTACTCGCTTGTCGGCAAGCGCGTCAGAAATAATCTTAAGGAAAAGGGCAAGCTCGGTCAGGAAGCGCTTGATTTTCAGGTGCTGCGTTACGCTGAAATAGCCGAGGAGCAAAAGCGTATCCGCGAGGAAAAGGAAGCCGAGCAAAAGAACAAGATTAAAAAGCTCATTCATTTTAATTTAGGCGACAGGGAAGATTCGGAAGCGGATAAACAGGAAACCGAATCGGAAACAAATGAGAAAACCTTTGCTGAAATAACAGAGGATAATAAAAAGTAAAAATTATAAGAAGGGGAGACCTTCGCGGTCTCCCCAAGCTATGTCTTGACAGGATTGTTTTATTATGGTAATATACTAAAGTGTTATCATACTAAAGTAATGAGAGGAATATATGAAAAGATATACTAAAATTACCCCCGAGGGTACAAAGGACTTTCTTTTTGCCGAATGTTCGGCAATGGACGATGTATGCGGAAAGGTGGAAACGGTTTTCCGCGCGCGCGGCTTTAAAAAGGTCATCACACCCGCAATTGAGTTTTATGACATTTTCGCGCTTCCGTGCAGCGGAATCATGCAGGAGGCAATGTTCAAAACCGTTGACAACAAGGGCAGGCTTTTGGTTGTCCGTCCGGACTCAACGCTTCCCATCGCGCGCATGACCTCAACCAGGCTCAAAAACAGCCTTTTGCCGTTGCGGCTGTATTACAAGCAGGCTGTATACCGCAATAATCCTACCCTAACCGGCAGAAGCAGTGAAAATATGCAAATGGGCGTTGAGCTTCTGGGCGTCAGGGGAATCCGCGCGGATTTGGAGGTGCTCACCACCGCGGTCAGCGCTGTTTCTTCGGTTGCCGAGGATTTCAGAATTGAGCTCGGTCACGCCGGCGTTTTTGACGCGTTGTCCGAAAACCTTGAAATTGACGATAATTATAAGGAAAAAATCAGAGTTTCAATTGAGGGCAAAAATTATTCCGCGCTTAACAATCTGCTTGATAAGCTTCAGCCCTCAAAGGCGGTAAGCGCGATACGCAGCCTGCCGTCGCTTTTCGGCGGAGACGAGGTGTTTGACAAGGCGCGTGAAATCTGCCGCGGAACAAAGGCGGAGGACGCGCTTGAATATCTGCATAAAATCTACACAAATCTCAGTTCGCTGGGCTTGGGTGAAAAAATAATAGTTGACCTGGGACTGGTTCAGCGCAACGATTACTACACCGGCATTGTATTTTCGGGTTATATAAGCGGAATCGGTGACGCTGTGCTTTCCGGAGGCAGATACGACGAGCTTTTGGGCGAATTTGACCTGCCCATGGGCGCCGCGGGCTTTGCCATTGACACCGACGCCGTAACCATGAAGCGCTTAAGCGATGAAAATATCAGTTATTCGGACAACCCCGACGTGCTTGTGTTTGCCGCCGACGGCTATGAAATGCAGGCTATTTCGGAGGTAGAAAGGCTTAACGCCGAAGGAGTGAAGGCTCAGTTCAGCGTTTTGCCGACTCTTGAGGAAACACAGCGCTTTGCGCGTGAACGCGGAATTCCGCAGGTTAAGGAGGTAAAATAATGAAGCCTCTCAGAATTGCCCTCACAAAGGGCAGACTTGAAAAAACAACGGTTGAGCTGTTTGAGAAAATCGGCTACAACTGCGACGAAGTAAAAAACAAGGGCAGACGGCTTATTTTATCCGTCGGCGACGGTCTTTTTGAGGTTGTGCTTGCAAAGGCGGCGGACGTTATTACATATGTTGAACACGGCGTCTGCGGCCTCGGAGTTGTCGGCAAGGACACTATTCTTGAAAACGGCACGTCGTTTTACGAGCTGCTTGATTTGGGCTTCGGAAAATGCCGCTTCGCGCTTGCCACAGCCGGGGGCAGGGATTTTTACAGCGGTTACAATACAAAAACCATAGCCACAAAATACCCGAATGTTACGCGCGCGTTTTTTGACGATAAAAACATGGATGTACGCATTATAAAAATAGAAGGCTCGGTTGAGCTTGCCCCGCTTGTCGGACTTGCGGACGGCATAGTGGATATCGTTGAAACCGGCTCAACCCTTAAGGCAAACGGCCTGGAGGTTATTGAATGGGTAACCGACATTTCCGCAAGGCTTATTGCCAACACCGCAAGCCTTAAGCTCAGAAAAAAGGAAATTGAAGAACTGCAAAAGAAATTGGAGGCTGTAACTCAATGATTACAACTGTAACGGCAGACGGCTCAAAGGAATATGAGTTTATTGAATATCTTAAAAAAAGGGCGCAGAATTCCGACAAAAACGTAATTCCCACTGTTCAGGAAATTATTGACAATGTGCGCGAAAACGGCGACAGCGCTGTAAGGGATTACACAATCAGGTTTGACGGAAAGGCTCCCGAAAACGCCGAAATCTCCGCAAATGAAATTGACGCGCTTATTGAAAAATGCGACGGGTCATATCTTGAAACCGTCAAAAAGGCGGCGGCAAACATAGCCGACTTCCACAAAAGACAGCTTCAGCAAAGCTGGCTTACCACCAAATCAAACGGTGTAATAATGGGGCAGAGGGTTCGCGGTTTAAAGCGCGTCGGAATTTACGTCCCCGGCGGCACGGCGGCTTATCCTTCTTCGGTGCTCATGAACGCAATTCCCGCAAAAATCGCCGGAGTTGAGGAAATAATCATGGTTACTCCTCCGCAGAAGGACGGTACCCCCAACCCCAATATTATCGCCGCGGCAAAAACCGCAGGCGTTGACCGTGTTTTCCTTATGGGCGGAGCTCAGGCTGTGGCGGCATTGGCTTACGGAACGGAGACCGTACCCAAGGTTGATAAAATTGTAGGTCCGGGCAATATCTTTGTTGCCACCGCCAAAAAGCTGCTTTACGGCACCGTTGATATCGACATGATTGCGGGCCCCAGCGAGATATTGATTGTGGCTGATAAAACCGCCAATCCCAAATTCCTTGCCGCAGACCTCATGAGCCAGGCCGAGCACGACAAGCTTGCTTCGGCAATATTGCTTACGGATTCCGCCGAAATCGCGGAAAAAACCAAGGCTGAGCTTGAAATCCAAATGCAAAAGCTTGAACGCAGGGAAATTATCGAGTCCTCTCTTGACAATTTCGGCGCGATAATTGTATGCAGCAACATGACTCAGGCGGTGGACTTTGCCAATGAGCTTGCCCCCGAACACCTTGAGGTTTGCTGTGAAAACCCGATGGAATACATCGGCAAACT
>ODAI011562304.1_pt1 | contig 21030 bp, 21 predicted proteins | sample 1539321 | NCBI WGS metagenome assembly ODAI01 (sample SAMN02144231, study PRJEB22623) | gut metagenome | biome: sheep rumen | host: Ovis aries | place: New Zealand | reverse complement strand
TGTGAGGAATTAGTTAAGATCCTTGTCACTCGTTGTAAGAGAATTAATGAAGAAATAGAAAAGAAATAATAGGGCTGAGAGAATTGGTTGCGTTGTATGAGTCTTACATCTTACTTCTTACATCTGACATCATTATTTCTCTCATAAGACAAAAGGTTCAATAACAGCGGCTCCGCTCTTTTTAAAACACATCTTACATCTGACCTCTTACTTCTTACATCGTAAGTTGGTCTCTCAAAAAAGACAGAAGATTATCAAATGTTCACTTTCTCTATTCTAAAAATAGGAAACAATAGACATACCGTCTAGTTTAATTTTTAATGATATAGCAGGCAAATGGATAAGAAAAAATTAAGTGAATTATTTACAAAAATAATTTGTTCATATCCACGGTATTTAAAGAAAAGGCTATTTGTTATGAGACCCTGTTCCGTTACAATTTGTAAAGGTGCAGAAATTATAATAAAGGAATATTGCTTTTTCAATAATGAGTTTGATAATATGAGGGTATGGAAAAATAAAAAAGGTGGTAGACTATATTTGGCAAATAACTCAAAGTTTATAATAGATTCAACAACCTTTTATAGCGGTATAACTCTAAGCGTTAATGAGAAAGCTAAATTAAAAATAGGAAAAAGTTATTTGAATTATGATTGTAGAATAGCTTGTTTTAATGAAATAGAAATAGGAGATGGATGTGCTATTTCACAAAACGTAACAATAAGAGATAGTGATAATCACGAAATTATTAGAGATGGATATATTAAGTCGGCACCTATTATTATCGAAGATAATGTTTGGGTAGGTATTAATACTACAATATTAAAGGGTGTAAGAATAGGTGAAGGTTCAATAGTTGCCGCAGGTTCGGTGGTGACAAAAAGTTGCCCCCCCCATTCTCTTATTGCTGGTGTTCCAGCTAGAATTCTTAAAACCAATGTTTATTGGAAATAATTTATTTACGAGAGGGGTGTTAACTCTATCAAAAGATATAAGGATAAATAAGATAATTCATTCCTTCTTTAATCTGTTGTAAAAAAATATGAAAGTCGTACTTTTAGCAGGAGGTTTTGGCTCTCGAATATCCGAGGAGTCAGTATTTAAGCCTAAACCGATGATAGAAATTGGTGGTATGCCTATTCTATGGCATATTATGAAAGAGTATGCCTATTACGGGCATAACGAGTTTATAATTTGTGCAGGCTATAAACAGGAGTATATCAAGGAATGGTTTGCCAACTATTTCGTCCATAACAGCGATATTTCGTTTGATTTTCGCGACGGAAAGAATGAAATGACAGTACATCATAGTCACCTGGAGCCATGGAAAGTGACAGTGGTAGATACTGGCTATAACACCATGACAGGTGGTCGTATCAAGCGAGTGCAGGAGTATGTAGGTAACGAGCCCTTCTTTATGACATACGGTGATGGTGTGTGTGATGTGGATATCAATAAACTTTTGGAGTTCCATAAGAGCCATGGAAAAGTGGCAACATTAACTGCCGTTAAAATGGCACAGGAAAAGGGCGTTCTTGATATACAAGATGGTGCGGTAAGATCTTTCCGCGAAAAAAATGCCAATGATGGTGCCCCCATTAATGCGGGTTATATGGTGTTAGAGCCAGCCGTTTTTGACTTATTGGATGACGACAGTTGCATCTTTGAACGCAAACCATTAGAGACCCTTGCAGCCAAGGGTGAGTTGATGTCCTATATTCATGAGGGCTTCTGGCAATGCATGGATAATATTCGTGAGAAGAATATGCTGGAAAAACTCCTTGCTGATAACAAAGCACCGTGGAAGCATTGGGAACGTTCGATTCCTAATCTTGAATATCGTAACCGAATGCAAAAGGGCGAGTAAGTATGTCACAGATAGATAAGGTTCAAATTATCCCAAGACGGCTGATTTCAGATGAAAGAGGTTGGTTCATGAAAGCAATTACGGGAACAGAAGAGGGTATACCCTCACATACAGGTGAGGTATATCTTACAATGGGAAAGCCTGGGCAGGCTAAAGGGGGCCATTACCATCCAGAGGCTGTAGAGTGGTTTACCATCATAGAGGGTGAAGCTATTCTCAAACTGGAAGATATGGAAACCCATAAGCGTAGGGACATTGAAATTTCACTTGAAAAAGCCATTACTGTTTTTATTCCTAATAATGTGGCTCATATAGTGGTGAACAACAGTGATAAAGACTTTATCCTTCTTGCATATACTGATAAGCTCTACGATCCTGCTGATACAATTGCGTACACAATTAAGTAATCTATGATAGACATATTCAACAACTTTTATAAAGGAAAAAAAATCCTTGTAACCGGCCACACTGGTTTTAAAGGCTCATGGCTCTCCATCTGGCTCAACGAGTTAGGTGCAGAGGTTGTAGGTGTAGGTCTTGAACCATACAGCGAGAAAGACAACTTTGTTCTTTCTGGTATTGGTAAGAAGATTAAGGCAGACATTCGTGCAGACATTCGTGACGGTGAGAAGATGAAGGTAATCTTCCAGCAGTATCAGCCGGAGATTGTCTTCCATCTTGCAGCACAGCCATTGGTGCGCCTCAGCTATGAGATTCCCGTTGAGACCTACCAGACTAACGTGATGGGAACCATTAACATCATGGAAGCTATCCGTGCAACGGAGAGTGTCAAAGTGGGTGTAATGATTACCACCGACAAGTGCTACGATAACAAGGAGCAGATGCGAGGCTATAAGGAGGATGATCCGTTTGGAGGTTACGACCCCTATAGCTCCTCCAAAGGCGCTTGTGAAATTGCCATCCAGAGCTGGCGCAGAAGTTTTTTCAATCCCGAGGATTATGGTAAGAAGCACCATATAAGCCTTGCCAGCGTTCGTGCTGGCAATGTAATTGGTGGTGGTGATTGGGCCAAAGACCGTATCATCCCTGATTGTATCCGTGCCTTGGAGGCTGATAAGCCTATTGATATTCGTAGTCCTAAAGCTGTTCGCCCTTGGGAGCATGTTCTAGAGCCATTGAGTGGCTATATGTTGCTTGCTCAGAAGATGTGGGAAAATCCTACCGAGTATTGTGAGGGTTGGAACTTTGGACCTGAAGCAGATTCTGTTTCTACTGTATGGGAAGTTGCTACAAAGTTGGTTCAGAGCTTTGGCAAGGGAGAATTGAAGGATGTCTCAGACCCCAATGCTTTGCATGAGGCTAATCTGTTGATGCTTGATATTACCAAGACCAAAACCCGCTTAGGATGGAAACCAAGATTGGAAGCCTTGCAGACCATTGATTTGGTGGCTGATTGGTATAAGAAATACCATAGAGAGGAAGTATACAAATTATGTATTGAAGAGATAGAAAAGTTTTTAGCATGAAGATAGCTATTATTGGCGCAAACGGAATGCTTTCCGTTGCTCTTACAAAATACTTTTATGGTCGTTCGGATACGACAGTTGTTGTGTATGGTCTAGATGAACCGCAAGGTTATGCTTGTGATGGTTTTTCACGAGTGGACCTTGTTACTCAGACTTTGAACTATGAAGAGGCCGCAACGTCTGACGTTGTTATATATGCATCAGGTGCTGGCGTACAGGCAGCTCTGAGTACACCTTCTCTGCTAATGTATCAATTGAATGTTAATGCTCCGATTGCAATCACATTGGGTTTGAAGAAGGCGGGGTTCAAAGGTACATATGTTTCTTTTGGTTCCTACATGGAGATTGGTATTAATGATGAGGAAGGGAAAGCTTTCAATGAAGATGATGTAGTTTGTTCTTCGTTGCCTGTAAGTAATGACTATGCTTTATCAAAGCGTTTGTATGGTCGTTATATGAGAGACTTTAAGGCAGACTATACTACCTTGCATTTCATCCTACCCAATATGTTCTCTGAGGATGATTTAAAACCAGGTACACGTTTGGTTCCCTATACGCTTCAATATTTGCAGGATTATTGTGCAGGTAAAGACCCAGAAGCGCCAAAATTCAGCGCAGGCACTCAAACTCGCCAGTTCATTACCCTTGAAGAAATGATTCTGACTGTAGATAAGTCTATTATAGCACAGATACCAAGTGGATTGTATTGCATAGGAGGTGGTGAGTACCTCAGTATTCGAAATCTTATAGAAAGACTTTTTGCACTATACGATGTGCCTTGTAAAGAAGAATATTTTGGTCAGTCTGTAAGACGCGATGGTGATATACGTAGTTTGAGACTTGATGGACAAAAACTGTTTAGTATATTGGGAAGTCAACCAAGCAAAAGCATTGAGGATATATTTAAACGATAATTATGGTCAGTGTTATTATACCTACTCATAAAAGAGCGGATCTTCTTATTTATGAACTAGAAAGAATCTACGCCCAAAAGAATGTTGAAATTGAGGTAGTAGTAGTGAATGATATTGAGGAGGAAGACGATACGGATAGAATAACAGAACTCTTTCCAAATGTTAAATATATTAAGTCTAGCCAAATACAGGGCCCAAGTGAAAAACATAAAAAAGGTTTTTCAATAACAACAGGCGAATATGTCTATATGCCTGATGATGACGATTATCTGATTGATGATCTTTTCTTCTATAAAGCCGTACAAATATTAGACAATGATAGTAGCATATCGCTTGTTTCTGGTAATGTAAATATTCGGTATGAGAATGAAAAACATGAAGAAATAAGTTCAGTACACCAAGAGCTTAATTTTTCCGAAAGAGTTAATGGATTGGATTATTTACAAGAGTTTCAAAATAAATATAAGAAGCCTGCATCAACAGTATCAACAATATTTAGAAGAAAGAGTTTGGATGTTAATATGATAGAGATGAGCGATTCTTCTATATATATGCAAGCACTTTTTGGTGGGGATATTTATTTTTTAGATGATATTGTTGCGGTATATCGCGTAAGGAAAAAAAGAGGTCAAAGTTTAACATCCTCTGCATCACTCCCATTTATAATGAATGTTCTTAATCAAAAAGAAAAATTTTATTATCGCTCTATCACTCTACTCCCCCATCCTAAAAAGTTTTGGAGCCATCATTATATAATGTCATATGTCTTATTTTCAAACAAGCATGGATTTAAGATGGAGAAAGTTAAAGTACTTTTATGGGGGCTCACACATAGTCATGGTAGTGTCCGCATAGTATTATTTATTTTAAAGAGTTTGCTTGGATTGATGGTGAGAAAATAAATGCATTAACAGGTAAGCATAAATAATTATGGCTATATCTAATCCAAATAATATTCGCATAGCTAAAAATACAATGTATATGTACTTTAGGATGTTTGTCATTCTTGTTGTATCACTATATACGACAAGAGTTGTATTTAATGTCCTTGGGGTTCAGGATTATGGTATTTACAGCGTTGTTGGCGGAGTGATAGTTTTTTTTACTTTCATCAATCAAAGTCTAGCAGGTGCAACTCAACGTTATATCACTGCGGAACTTGCAGAAGGATCAATTGAATCACAAAGAGATGTATTCTCTGCATCAATAAAGGCTCATATACTTATAGGATTAATTATACTTGTTCTTGGTGAAACAATTGGACTATGGTTCTTAAATTCTGTAATGAATATACCGGAAGATAGAATGTTTGCAGCTAATGTGGTTTATCAATTGTCGGTATTTTCCACATTTTTAATGGTACTCCAATCACCTTTCAGTGCCGCTATTATGGCTAATGAGAAGATGGCTGTTTATGCTTACTTCTCAATATTCGATGTGGTGTTTAAGCTCGCAGTTGCCTTTCTAATTAGACTGATACCAGGAGATAAATTGATTATATATGCAATATTGATATTTGTTATCGGTGTAATAAATGTTCTAATATACCGCATTTATTGTTATAAGGCTTTTCAAATGTGTCGATTCCGGAATGTGAAAGATAGAAGTTTATTTAAAGGGTTGTTCTCATACATGGGATGGGCTTTATTTGGGACTGCATCTAACATAGGTACGAATCAGGGGGTGACAATGCTTGTAAATTATTATTGTGGTGTAATAATTAACGCAGCTATGGGAGTTAGCAATCAAATAGTATCAATATTTACTCAATTTGTTACAAATTTCCAAGTTGCTTTCAGACCTCAAATCGTCAAGTATTATGTATCTGGGAAAACAGAGGAGTTGTCGAAATTAACAATACGATCGTCAAGGATGACGGCATATTTAATTTTAGTATTGTTGATACCTGTAAGTTTTGAACTAGAAGATTTGTTAATGATTTGGCTTGGTGATTATCCAAAATACGCAGTAGAATTCTGTATACTTACGCTAATTTGTATCTACTTCGAAAGCATCTGTAATCCCCTCGTAATGTTAATTACTTCTGATAAAAGTATCAAGAATTATCAGGTGACTGTATCTTTGATATACTCTTCAAATATTGTTTTTTGTTGGATAGCCCTCTCGTTCGGATATGTGCCATATATAGTTATTGCTATAAGGCTATTTGTAGATTTCATTTTGGTATTTGCAAGATTGATGCTAATGAGAAAACGGTGGTATGATTTTCCAATATTGGAGTGGATAAAAAAGGTTATTTTAAAACCGGCTTTGGTGATGGTAATACCCTTATCAATATGTTTAGGCACTCAGCATATTATTATAGGGTCACAAATAGTTAGACTTGTTATATTTTCTGGAATTGCTTTCTGTATAACCTCTTCTTGTATATATTTGCTACTTTTAGAGAAAGAAGAGAAAGCCTTGGTAAAGGCTTATATTGGTAAAATAAAAAAATAAAAGAAATAATTGTTATAAAGGTTGCAATCAACTTTTGTTAATTTTGTAACATTGATAAAATGAAAGAAAAGTTAAATGTATTATTAATAGGAGAAGCAAACTCTAAAAATTTGGGGGATAGAGTAATATGTAAAGTAGGGTATGCCATTTTCTTTGATATTTATGAATCTAACGTCTATCTCTTTGATATTTCAATCGCAAAAAGATTTCTGTATAGGCATAATTTTCTTAGAAAAATACTTAAATTATTTCGCTCAGTTCAATTCTTTGAATATTTATATATATATATCATCCTTTTAATAAGATATAGAAATACAAAGAAAATCATTTTTCTTGGTGGTGCGCTTATTAAAGATTATTTTATTAATGCAATAAATCCAGTCTTACGTTTTTCGCATCTTAATGGAATACCTGTTCGTTTCCTTTCGATAGGATATGAAAAACTTTCGGTAAATGCATTGAGGTCTTTTAAAAAACATGTTAGATTAATAGACGACATTGTAATCTCAACTAGAGACAACCAGTATTATTTAGAAGAAAATCTGAAAAAAACAATAAAAGTAACCCCGGATATTGCTTTACTTACAAGCCAAATATACAATATTGAAAAAAAAAGTTCTAATATTATTGGTGTAGGGTGTATAAATCCAGAAGTATATTATTGGAAAGAAAAATATCCCGATTATTCAAAAAAATATCTAAAGGATATGGTTGACACAATAAATAAAATTAGTTTATTAGGATATAGAATTGAGATATTTACCAACGGTGACCCTATGGATTATGAGTGGGCTCAAAAAATTTTCGAACAAACAGCTAATGATAATATATCGTTGGCAAAAAGGCCATCAACCGACGTTGAGTTAGTTGAATGTATAGCAAAATATGATAAAATCATATCAGCTCGATTACATTCCTTAATAATTGCATACTCGTTTGGAATACCAACTTTTTGTGAAGTATGGAATCATAAGGTTTTTGATTTTGCGAAATTGACCGATAATTCTAATGTGATAGATTTAGCAGAAATAATTAGTATTGATTGGAAAGCTATACTACCAAAACTAAAAATAAATGATGGAAAAAGAAAGAAGTTGAAGGATGTAGTTTTAGAATATGCATCGACAATATAAGATTGGTAAAATGTCCTTTATGGATGAATAATCAACAATAAATTTAGTGTATTTTTTTAAAATTTAAGAAATAGGAAATTGAAGATATTGTTTTTAATAAATAGTCTAGTTGGCGGTGGTGCGGAACGAGTCCTCGTAAATCTGTCTGATGAACTCTTAAATCAAGGTCATACGGTTGGCGTTATTGTAAAGGAAAAGAAGATAGCATATCGTATAAATCCTTTACTTAAATTATATCATATACAAGAGAATAATGAGATCAAGTCGGGTTTATTGAGGCTTGCGTGCAACTATATAAAAAGATATAGATATTTAAGAGGGGTTATTAATGACATGAAACCTGATGTTATAATTGCTTCGTGGGGGTGCAATCTTTCTCATGTATTGTTAGCGCATAAGGATATTCCTATTATTGCTTCGGAGCATAATACATTTGATAGGAAACATAGTATTCATGAAAAGTTAAATCGCTTTTACTTAAATCGTTTTTTTGATAAAGTTGTTGTTCTAACTAAATATGATCAGGCATATATGGCGAGAATACTTAAGAATACTATTGTTATTCCTAACCCTCTGTCTTTTAAACCGATGTCTGAAGATGGTTACAAGAACACTTTCTGTCAACGCAAAAATATTTTGGCATGTGGACGTCTTAATGCTTATCAAGTTAAAGGATTTGATACACTCATAATGTGCTTTGGACTAATTGCAAACAAATATCCGAATTGGCATATTGATATAGCAGGTACCGGCAGTGAAAAAGACTTCAATCGACTTAAAAATGTCGCAAAAGAATGTGGTGTCGAGGATAGATTGCATTTTTTGGGCTTTCATAACGATATGGCTCAAGTAATGCAACAACATAGTATATTTGCATTGACGTCTCGATCTGAAGGCTTTGGTATGGTTGTAACAGAGGCAATGGCTATGGGATGCGCATGCGTAAGTTTTGATTTGACCGGCCCTGGTGAGATTATTGTTGATGGCATTGATGGCGTGCTTGTGGAGAACCAAAATCTTGGCGATTTTGCAGAGGCCCTTTCTGATTTGATTGATAATGAAAATAAGAGATACGAGTTGGGACTTAGAGCAATTTTCGATGTAAAAAGGTATAATCCTAGAAAGATTGCTGAAAAATGGGAGAATTTGTTTAAAATAGTAACCTCGAATAAATAAAAACGTAATATGGAATACTATCCGATTTCTGTTATTATGTCTGTTTATAAGGAACCAGGAGAATGGTTGAGACAGTCAATTGATTCTATTTTAAATCAGACTTTTCGTGATTTTGAATTCATAATAATATGTGACAATCCTAATGGAAAAGAAAACATTGCAATATTAAAAGAGTATGCAGTAAAAGATTCAAGGATTAAGTTGATTTTTAATGAAGAGAATATCGGCCTTACAAAATCTCTAAACAAGGGGCTCGCAGCATCAAAAGGAAAGTATATTGCAAGAATGGATGCTGATGATATTTCAATGCCAATGCGATTTAGTAAACAATTTGATTACATGGAATCTCACAAAGATGTTGTCGTTTTGGGAACTGCAAAGAAGTTTATTGGGAAAAATGCTTTTTTTAAACAATCAGATTCTATTCGATTTGGTAACGAAAAAATTAAGGCTCAAATGTTAATGGAGAACTGCATAGCCCATTCCTCAGTGTTTATAAGAAAAAGTATACTAGATGAACATGAAATCACTTACGATGAACGATACCGCCATAGTCAAGATTATAGATTATGGGAGATATTGATGCCATATGGAAAATTTGAAAACCTGAAAACAAGATGTTTACAATACCGCTTGTCGCCACAACAGATAACATCAGCTAGCTCAATCCGCCAGCATGACTTGGCAGATGGTGTAAGAATGCGCTTACAAATAGAATGGTTAAGAAATAATAACGTTCCTGTTCAAGAAGAAGATTTGATAAAACATCCGTATTGTATTCTGGAGACAATTCGCAATAGATACGATATAAAAAGTCAATTGGAATATAAATCTTTTCTGCAATTTGTTTATCTTTCATCTATTCAAAATTTAGGTGTTTTAGTAGCAGTTAGAACTGGCGACTGGAGGTATATAACATTTAAAAATCTAATTCGATTGATAATCAAGGCATTTAGGAATAACCGATTTAAATAATTGATTCCAATATGGTAAGGGTTGTATTAAGTTTTTTTCTTTTTTTTCTTTATTTTTCCAATATTCAATTTGTTTTTTTACCTGACAAAATACGAACGAGACTGATTGTTGGTGTGATAGGCTTTGTTTATTATGTGTTTAATTTTGGTGGGCGGGATTTCTATCAAATAAGGAAGATAGCGATGTTTCTCACCCCTTTAGCACTATGGATGGCGCTGAGTATTGTTGTAAATACTGATAGTCAAACATGGTTTCTACAATTTGTAATCTTACAAATACTTTTTGCCTTTGGCGCAGCAATGATTATTCATATTGGTAATTTGAATGACTATTCTAAAGTTTTATGGTTTTTTTTGTGTTATGTTGTAATTCAAGAATTAGTGTCTTTTGCTAGTTACCAAATACCGGCGATAACAAGCTTGATACACAGATTCCAAGCGAGGGAATTTGATGATAATTCTATTCTTTGGAGGAATAGAGCTATGGGGTTAGGCGAATTTAAGTTGTTCGGAGGAGGCGTCTTTGTGGCAATAGGAATTCTCAGTATGACAATGTTGTACAAGTTTAAGAAATTAAGAATTGAGTTTTATATACCATTATTACTGTTTTCTCTTTTATCTGGACTTTTTGTTGCAAGAACTTCATTAACTGGTATTTTCGCATTGTTATTGTTATTGTTTCCATTAAGAAAAAATTGGTATAAATTATTGTGGGGTGCAGGCTTGGGCGTTGTTTTCCTGGCATTGTTACAATACCAGGAAAGATCTTTTGGATCACAGGGGATAGATACGGATTATGCTTTTGAATTATTTGACAAATATAGAGATACCGGGAAAGTACAATCTAATAGTTTTGATGTTACAAAAGAGATGTGGCAAGTTTTGCCTACAGATTTATCAACGTGGTTTATAGGGGATGCAAAATATGAAGATGCGAGAGGCGGTTATTATATGCATACTGATGTTGGGTATTTGCGAGTAATCTTCTATGGTGGTATTGTAGGACTTTTCTTTTATATTCTTTATAGTTGTAAACTAGCCCGAAGGACATATGTCTTGTCTGGGAAGGATAAGATGTTGACGCAATTTCTAATTATGTATGTCACTTTTATGCTAATATGGATGTGGAAAGGGCATTATGATGTTAATTGTGTCCTATTCTTTTTCTTGTTTTCAATGATTTTACAAAAGGCTCCAATTACAAAGGTGGTAAAATAATGATGATAAGAAGATTGTTTTTGTTTACTGCTCGATACCCGTATGTTGGTGCGGAGAGTTTTCTCGAAGAAGAAATCTTGTATCTGAGCAAAAAGTTTGATACAATATATATTATACCCTTTAAGGCGACTAACAAGGGATTGCGCTCATTGCCTGATAATTGCGAGTTGTTGATGCCTGTTGTTAGAGGAGAAGGCAATTTTGTCTTGAAAGGTTTTTTTTGTCCGCGTACAATCATTTTGTTATTAAAGGAGTTCTTGGTTTGCCATGTTTTTTTAAATATAAAGAGGTTAAAAGTATGGCTTACTGCATATTCGATAGTTAATAACTATTTCAACACGAATTTAATAAAAAAAATAGAGAGTGAATTGACGGCAACAGACGTTTGTTATTTTTATTGGGGGAAATGGGCAAATGTGCTTTCAATATATTGGAAGGGTAAAGCGCGGTTTGTTTCAAGGTTCCATGGGCAATGGGACTTGTGGGAGGAAGAGTATGATAACTATGCCCCATTAAGGGAGCAAATTTCTAAATCCTTGAATGCAGCCGTGTTTATTTCCCAGAAAGGAGAAACTTTTTTTAAGGATCACTATACACTATGTCCAACGAAGGTGTTTAGGTTGGGTACAAAAGATGTTGGTATCTCAAAAAGAAGTGAAGATGGGGTTGTTAGAATCTTAAGTTGTTCTACAATATATCCGTTAAAGAGAGTAGATTTGATTCTTCAATCTGTGAAAGTGTTATCAGATCACTTTAAAGTTGAATGGACTCATTTAGGAGGCGGAGATGATTTTGAAAAAATAAAAGCCTTAGCAGAAGAAGTTAAGGATGACAAGTTAATAATTCATTTATTGGGGCAGATGTCACATGATAATATTCTTAAATATTATATGGATAATAAGGTTGATTTGTTTGTTAATTTAAGCACAAACGAGGGAATTCCTGTTTCAATAATGGAAGCAATATCTTGCGATGTGCCTATAGTAGCTACAAATGTTGGTAGTACAGCAGAGATTGTAACAGAAGACACGGGAATGTTAGTGTCCCCTAATCCACAGCCAGAGGAAGTAGCACGTGCGATGGAAAATGTCGTAAATGGTCGTGATCAATATAAACCAAGAGCGTTCTGGAAAGAAAACTATATGGCAGAAAAGAATTATACTGATTTTGCTGATTTTTTGAATTCAATATGATTATTTAATGAATGTAACGAAGATGGATAGACAAGAAAATAAACCTTTGATTATAATAGGCGGCACAGGGCATGGTTGTGTTATAGAAGCGTGTGTTATAGACAATAGGAATAGATATAATGATTTTGAGTGGGATTTAAAGGGCTTCTGTAATGATTACGACGAAGAAGTTGATGGTTTCCCTGTACTTGGAAAAATAGCAGATATTCCGAGGCTACTTGAAGAAGGTTACTACTTCTCATGGGGCATCCATCTAATAGGTAATAACAGAAAGACGGCAGAACTATTTGATTCAATTAGTATTCCAGACGATAGATGGGCAACTATTGTTCATCGTTCTGCGTTTGTAGATCGTACTGTTGTTTTGAAACCCGGTGCTTTTGTTATGTACGATGCTTATATTGCACCTCGAACAGTTATTGGTAAATGCACCATGATAAAGGCGAATACCAATATAGGTCATGATGTTAAGATAGGAGATATATCGCATATAGCAATGGGTTCTATTGTTGTATCGTGTGTTAATATCGGAAGATGTGCGGATGTGGCTGTGAATGCTGTGGTTTTAGCTAACACTAATATTGGTGATTATGCTATGCTTGGAGCCTCTGGCTTAACAAAACATGATATACCGGAAGGAGAGATATGGGTGGGCAATCCTGCTAAATATTTAAAGAACATGTAAATTTTATAAGATATGATACCATTTTTATCATTAAAGGATGTAACGGCTCTTCATGGAGCTGAGATTAACGAGGCTGTAAGCCGTGTTGTAAATGGAGGTTGGTACCTTCAAGGAAAAGAGAACGAGCAGTTCGAAAAGCATTACTCCGAGTTTATCGGTACTAATTATACCATCGGATGTGCAAATGGACTTGATGCGCTCATCTGGATATTCCGCGCATACATCGAGATGGGTGTGATGAAGCCTGGTGATGAGGTGATTGTTCCTGCAAACACTTACATTGCCACCATCTTGGGTATTACAGAGAACGGACTGGTTCCTGTTTTGTGTGAGCCTAAGCCCAATACATTGGAGATAGATGATGACTTAATTGAAGGTTTGATTACACCAAAGACAAAGGCTATTGCTATTGTGCATCTCTATGGTCGCATTGCTTATACAGAAAAAATAGGTGAGCTTTGCAAGAAGTATAACCTGAAGTTGGTTGAGGACTGTGCTCAGAGCCATGGTTGTAAGTTTAATGATGGAAGAGTAACTGGCTCTATTGGTGATGCAGCTGGTCATAGCTTCTATCCTGGTAAGAACCTTGGCGCATTAGGTGATGGTGGTGCAGTTACCACCAATGACCCTGAGCTGGCAGCTGCTGTTCGTGCTTTGGCCAACTATGGCAGTCAGAAGAAGTATGTCTTTAAGTATGCAGGTCGCAACAGCCGTTTGGATGAGATACAGGCTGCTGTGCTCGATGTGAAGTTGAAGTATCTAGTAGAGGATAATGCCCATCGTAAAGAAGTGGCTCATTATTACTATGAGAATATCAACAACCCGTTGATTACTTTGCCTGATTTGCTGCCAGACGAGCAGAATGCTTATCACTTGTTCCCAATTATCGTAAAAGACAAGGAGAATCGTGATAGGCTTCATGACTATCTGGATGGGAATGGAGTAGGTACTGTATGCCATTATCCTATAGCCCCACATAAGCAGGAGTGTTATGCAAAAGAGACATGGAATACGCCTCAGTTGAGTCTGCCTATCACAGAGCGTTTGGCAGATGAGGAATTGAGTTTGCCTATTGGTCCTGCAATAACATTAGAAGAGGTAGCTGAAGTCGTAAAATTGCTGAATGCATTTTAATTGTTATGAAAACTATTTGGTTTGTTGATAAGGATACTGCCCCTATTGAAGAGTATTTTACTCAACAGAGAGCTGTGAGGCAGGCCCAATACTTTCAAGAAAAAGGATATAAAGTAAAGGTTATTTGCTCTGCTTTAGTTCATAATTCTTCCATAAACCATTTGGAAGGTTCCTGCGAAAAGGAAGTAGAAGCGACCTACGACGATGTCCCTTTTGTATTTGTTAAAACACCTGCCTATAAGGGAAATGGTATAAAGAGAATATATTCTTATTTCTATTTCTCACTTCAGATTAAGCGTCTTGCACAGAAATATGGGAATCCAGATATTATTTGTCATAATTCTAAGATTCCTTTTGATATTCCCATATATTGGTTTGCAAAGAAGATAAAAGCCAAATACATTATTGATGTGCAGGATTTGTGGCCAAGATGTTTTGAACTTATGGGGTATCTTAGCCATAAAAACCCATTACTGAAGTTAGCATATAAGATTGAGGAAAAGTTGTATTCAAAGGCTGACCATGTTGTTTTTACAATGGAAGGTTGTAAAGAGTATATTACAGACCAGAAGTTTGATATCGAACATGGTGGTTGCGTTGATTTGACGAAGATACATTATGTTAATAATGGCATTGACTTAGCGGAATTCAATACAAACAAGGAGAATAGCATAATCAACGATACCGATTTATCGGATGAGAATACATTCAAGGTTGTTTATTTAGGCAGCATACGTTTGGCTAATAATCTGGATGCGCTTATTGATGCAGCTGCACTTCTACAAGGGAATAAATCGATAAAATTCCTCATTTATGGTGGTGGTACAGATAGGGAAAGATTAGAGAATAGAGTAAAGGATGAGAATATAACGAACGTTGTATTTAAAGACAAATGGATACTACCTCAATATGTTCCTTACGTTTTGTCGAAAGCAAATATAAACCTGCTTAATTATGCAAAAGGGTGGGGGTATTATGGCGGTAGTATGAATAAGATGATATTATCCTTTGCAAGTGGGAGACCCATTGTTTGCAATGCAGGATTGAGATATAGTGAGATCAGAGATTATAATCTAGGAATAGATAAATCATTTGCGGATAGTCAAGAATATGCGAGCGCTATTAACAGCATTTATGAGTTGTCAAAAACTGATTATGAGGCTATGTGTGATCGAGTGCTTGGTGTGGCAAAGAGTTTTGATATTAATTTCCTTTGTAAGAAATTTGCTGATTATTGTGAGATAGAATGAACGAAGCCCTTTTCTCACTACTTAAATATGGGCTAAAGTTAGAGAGCCCTAATAATGAAAGTGTATCCTGTTTGTCTACCATGGATAAAAATGACTGGATACAATTAAGGGATATTTCCGAATGTCAAGGGGTGTCGGCAATAGTCTTTGAAGGACTGAATACAATCATTAGTCAATTAGGTAAGTCATCGATATCGGTAAGTTCCGATTTCAATTGGTGGCAGAATTTCATCCTTGAATGGATTGGAATTGTAATGCAAATTGAGCAGGGAAATAAGAGCCAAAAAAGGGTAATGGATGACTTGGCATCAAAGTGGAAGAGAAATGGTTGTTATGTCATGGTGATGAAAGGGCAAGCAAATGGCCTTTTCTATCCTAAGCCTGAACAACGTTCGCCAGGTGATATAGATTGCTATCTTTTTGATAATTATAAACTGGGAAATGAAATAGCCCAGCTTGCAGGAGCTGAGGTCGATGAAAGTTGGTATAAGCATTCTGTTATTTCGTATGAAGGCGAGGTTTTTGAAAATCACCAATACTTTGTTCATACGAGGAATGGGCGTAGAGGAAAAATGCTGGAAAAAGATTTAGAGGAAGCTTTAAATGTATCAATGAGTAAATTCCCTAAACTTACTGACTATACGATAGTGCCACCCTTTCAATGGACGGCTATGTTTCTAACACATCATGCTTGTGGCCATTTCCTTTCAGAAGGGTTAAGGTTGAAGCAAGTATTAGATTGGGCAATGTTCATCAACATGCATCAGAATGAAGTGAAATGGCCGTTATATTATGAGTTCTGCGAAAGGAATCATCTGAGAAAATTTGCCGATATGCTTACATCTATATGTGAAGAATATTTAGGTGTTCAGTTAAAGAACCCCGATATTACTACTGATCATCGTTATGTTGAGAAAACGCTGAATAGCATATTTTATGATGATGACTATATATATAGTAAAGGTGAGGGCAGATGGAAAGAACGTTTGCATGTAATTAGAAATTTGTTCAAGTATAGATGGAAGTATGAGGAAATATACGATCAAAGTATATGGAAACAAATGTGGTATTATTCCACAGGTCTTATCTTTAAAACTGAAAATTAACGTATAATAAAATAACAAGTATATGAAAGGAATCGTTCTCGCCGGTGGTTCTGGCACCAGACTTTACCCAATTACAAAGGGCGTAAGCAAACAGCTTCTCCCAATTTATGATAAACCAATGGTTTATTATCCGATAAGTGCTCTAATGCTGGCTGGTATCAGAGATATTCTTATCATTAGTACACCATACGATTTACCAGGATTCAAGCGTTTGCTGGGTGATGGCTCGGATTATGGAGTCCACTTTGAGTATGCAGAGCAACCATCTCCAGATGGACTTGCTCAGGCATTCATTATCGGTGAAAAGTTCATTGGTAACGATAGTGCCTGCCTAGTCTTAGGTGATAACATCTTCTATGGCGCAGGATTTACTAAACTATTGCGTAATGCTGTAGAAGATGCTGATAAGAACGGTAAAGCAACCGTTTTTGGCTATTGGGTGTCAGACCCAGAACGCTATGGAGTTGCTGAATTTGACCGTCAAGGTAACTGCCTGAGCATAGAAGAGAAACCCAAAGAGCCAAAGAGCAATTATGCAGTAGTAGGACTGTATTTCTATCCGAATAAGGTTGTTGATGTGGCTAAGCATATAAAGCCATCAGCCCGCGGTGAATTGGAGATTACCACAGTCAATCAGGAGTTCCTAAAAGATGGCGAACTGAAAGTTCAGGTCTTTGGCCGAGGTTTTGCTTGGCTTGATACAGGAACTCATGATAGTCTTGCAGAGGCAAGTACCTTTGTGGAGGTTATAGAGAAACGCCAGGGCTTGAAGGTTGCCTGCTTAGAGGGTATTGCCTATCGGAATGGCTGGATTTCAGAAGAGCGTATGCGCGAAATAGCTCAGCCCATGCTGAAGAACCAATATGGTCAATATTTGTTGCGAGTGATTGACGAGTTGAAAGATGAAGTTAATTCAGATACTTTCAGGAAATAATTATGGCAAGCATTGATGATGTAAAAATTATAGAACTTCCAAAGTTCTTGGATGCCAGAGGCAACCTCTCCTTTGCCGAGCAGAATAACCATATTCCTTTTGAGATAAAACGGACATATTGGATTTATGATGTGCCAGGAGGAGAAGACAGGGGCGGTCATGCCTTTATAGATAATCAGGAGGTCGTGATTGCACTCTCAGGAGCGTTTGATGTGGTAGTGGACGATGGTGAAAACAAGAAGACATTTAGCCTGAACCGCTCATATTATGGTCTATATATTCCGCAGGGCCTATGGAGGACGATGGAGAATTTCTCAACCAATTCGCTTGCATTGGAGTTCGGATCTGAACATTATAGAAAAGAGGATTACATTCGCAAATATGACGAATTCATAAAAATGAAGAATGATGGCCAAATTTAGTGTTTATGACTGCACAATGATAGAGCTTGACAAGCATCATAGTGACAGAAAGGGAAACCTCACAGTTGTGGAGAATGGTGAAACTCTGCCTTTCGATGTCAAACGGGTTTATTATCTTTATGATGTACCTGGAGGTGAATCACGCGGAGCACATGCCCACAGGAATTTGGAACAGTTGATAATAGCAGCATCAGGTTCGTTTACTGTTACCTTGGATGATGGAAACAGCAAACGTTCTTTCTTCTTGAATAGACCGTACCAAGGATTATATGTAAAACCAGGGCTATGGCGTGATTTGGAGGATTTTTCATCAGGAGCAGTTTGCATGGTTCTGGCTTCAGAAGTATATCAGAAAGAGGACTATATCAGGGACTATCAAGATTTCCTTAATTTTAGGAAAGAGGAGTGATTTGGCCCTTGAGTAGAAGAATGATGATGAAGAAAGATAATACTTCTTATAAGTTTATTCTTTTATTATTTCTTATTCTGAGCTTGCTATACGCAAACCCTCTTTATGCAAATAAGACTTTGCCTAAGAACTATTTGAATGGTGTCAATACATTGACCCAATCAATGATTACTGATGCAAACACCACTTATATTATCAAATATGATTATATTTTAGGTGAAGACATAACGATACCTTCAAATTGTGAACTCTGCTTTACAGGAGGTAGCATAAAAGGTAATAGAATCACTTTCAATAATACATTATTATCTGGTGATTATAAGATATCTTGTGGTATTGATGGATCAATTTCTAATAAAAGTCTTGAATATAAGGGTTTTGTTGGTTGTGATTTAATAGAACTTTGTGCTGCTATCCGATACTGCACTCTTGATCTTCGGAATTACTCTTTTGATTTAACGTCAGACCTTATTATAAATGCAGGGACTTGTTTAAACGGTGGTAATATAACTACATCCGCTCATATAAAAAATGAGGGGGGATATTCCAATAGTGCGTTTGGAGCAAATAGGTCTGATATTAAGAGGTTACTTGCTATAAAGGCTAACAAGGATTCAAGAACAATAACGCTTACATCTGTTGACGGGCTTGCGGTTGGTGATTATATCAAAATTAGCAATGGTTATGGATCACTTTGGAAGATTCTTGAGACAGGTGGAATCAATAGTGAATGGGCTTTAAACGAGAAAACAATTTGGGATTATCAAATCAATATTATTGAAAAGATCAAAGGTAATACAATATATCTCAAAAAACAGCTGGAACATGACTTCCCTGTTAAAGCTACTAGCAGTGGATATGGCATTTTCCCAGCAGATAAACCAGAGCAGTTAGGTAGGGCGTTTGTATGTAAAATAGGACAGGTTAAGGAAATTACGTTAGATGGCTGTACAATAAGGGGTAGGTTGAGATTCGTTTGTTGTGACAACCTTGTTGTAAAGGACTGTAATTTAGAATGCTTTTTAGAAGAGAAAGAACAGAAAACGTTATTGCTGAGCACTTGTATTAATTCCAAAGTTATCAACAATAAGGTAAAAGCTTATGGAACCGCTATATCGCTAGAATCACAAACATATAACACGGAGGTTAAGGGGAACACCTGTTGGGCCAATGGAGGTTATGATGCCTGTATTCTAACAATGCTTGGGGTGTCTCAGTGCCATATATCAAACAATACTGTTATACAGAACAATAATAAGAAGATTGGTATTTATCTCAATACGAGCAAAAACAATTATGTCACTGATAATATAATAAAGGATTGTTATGAGGCAATTAGATGCGGATATTCCTTTGGCGGAGCTATGATAAGAGGTAATGTTGCTCATAATTGTAGCGTTTATTGGATTAATCATGCAAGGAATGATAGTCTTTATAACAATAGTCTCGTTGGTTGTAAAAGGTCTAACTATGTAGCGAATGGTCTAAATTTGACTTCTTGTAGAAACGTTGTTGTTGATAGTATGATCGTTGATGCTACGTGGGAACAGTCAAGAATAAAAAATGTGGTAGATTGCAGTATTAGGAATTATAAAGGAAACGGTTTGTACATACTAAAGACAGACACGACAATTTCCTTTCCATTTGGTAATTATAAGGCTTTTGAGATTTCTGATAGTGAGTTTGATTATGTCATAGTTGCTGATGGTAATACCGATGATAATACTGGTATTCAAGAAAAACTATATAGGAGATGCACATTTTTAAGAGGGAAGTCTACAATAGGCTACAATGCAAATACGCATCATAATAGATTTTATGAATGTTCATTTAAGAGTGAGAAATCTACGCCATTAGTCATTAATACAGATAACAATACTTTTGTGAATTGTGTGTTCGACGGTAAAGATTATGATGTATATGTTGCTAATGGAAAGAAAAAAGGAAATCGACTGAAAATGAAACAGAATGACTTTCAAGGCTCGCGATTTGTGCATAATAAAATAAAGAGATAGTAGTAGAGAATAGAGTATAACTATATTGCAAAAATGCATATGAACGATGAAGAATTGAGACAGTATCAGATTGATTTCTTTAAAGAGCATACGGTCAATCCAATGCTCTCGTTTAGGGCTAGTGGGAAGGAACTGTGCTGTAATCTTCCTAACAGTACTAAGCGTCACCCATGGCATCATCGTGGGGACTGGATGGATTACTGGAAGATGATAACAGGTTGTAGAAGCAATATTGTGGCTTGTTCAACATGTGGTAAGTTGATATATGTAGATATTGAAGCTGATGACATACCAACAAGAATGGCACGACAGCAGGGCATCGACATGGAGGAACACCAAGCTGTTGGTGGACATATATCAGTAAAAACGGGCTCTGTCTTTCATCAAGGCATATACATCACTCCCCAATGTAAGGAGTGTAATGCAAAGAAAGGAGAGATGGTTCAACTGCAAATAGGCAGTGTAATGGTTCCCGAGATTGACCCGGAAATTGACTAAGAATAAAAATATATCATTATAAGAGAACGGGGGACGGGTACCTGTTTCACGAATAATAGGAGTCAGCAATAATCAATAGTTGAGAATGCCAAGGCAGGCGAGACAAGCATCAGGAACTGACGATGGCTGATGTTTGAAGGCTGATGGAAGATGTA
>ODAI011391653.1_pt1 | contig 21030 bp, 16 predicted proteins | sample 1539321 | NCBI WGS metagenome assembly ODAI01 (sample SAMN02144231, study PRJEB22623) | gut metagenome | biome: sheep rumen | host: Ovis aries | place: New Zealand | reverse complement strand
TTACTCCGCTTTATGAATATACCTTATACAGATCATATAAGGACGGCAGGCTGTCGGAAGAATATACCTATGATGGTGATCTGGGCAAATTCGGCGAGTTCCTTGATATGTACAGATCCTACGGAGAAAGGGAACTGAACTGGATCGAATATGACTTAAATGAAAATTAAGTTTTCATAAGAAAAAGCGCCGTGCAGGATAAGAGTGTCGCTCTTATCCTGTGCGGTTTTTTTATATTTCACAAAGATATAGCCTGATCCGTTCACTCCCGAAAAAATACCTTTCACTCCATTTTTATAGCGAAGTTCCTCTTGCGGAGATATAATAAAGTCACACTAAAGCAAAGGAGAGTGAGAAACAAAAAACTTCACTCCGCAGGAAGCGGAAACACCAATGTATTTAAATGTGATCGGTCCGAATAAAACAAGAGCCTGATCTGCATTAAGAAAATTATAACGATATTTAAGAAAAGAGGAACAAAAAATGAAAAAGGTAAATCTCAGAAGAACTATCACAGGCATCGCAGCCGCAGCAGCAATGGCTTTCACAGCTGTCGCTCCCACAGCACTCAACGTTTCCCCCATAGCCCCCACAGCTATTTCCGCAAGCGCAGCAAGTATTTCGCTGACTCAGACAGAAGCTTCGAGAGGACAGCAGATATATGACCGTCTGAAGAGCACTACAACATGGAACGATGCAGCTATCTGCGGTGTAATGGCTGATCTTTATACAGAAAGCCGCTTTGACCCTAATGCGCTGAACGACAGGGCTTACTCTGACCCATATATGCAGGCTTACGGTCTTGCACAGTGGCGCGATGGCAGAAAGGCTGAACTCAGGAGCAGACAGAATTACTGGACTATAGCTACTCAGCTCGGTTTCCTTGTTGATGAGATATATAACCGTGATTCCTGCAGATCAGATGATTTTGCAATGTCAAGAAATGCTATCATAAACGCGGTAAACAGCGCTTCCGGTGCAGGAGATGTAGTATACAAGTTCAGACTGAACTTTGGCTGGGGCAAATTCAATGAAGCTTCTGCTCCGCAGAATATGAAGGACGAATGCAATTCAAGACGTGAGATCGCAGTATTTTTATACAACAAATACGCAAGCGGAAATAATGGAGGCGGCGGTTCAAATACCGAGCTTCCTTACACAGTTAATCTGACAAGCGGAACACCTATCTATAAAACTCCGGGGTCAACAGCTACAAACGGTCAGATCACAGTAACCACTCTTTATACAATAGTTGAAGAGAAGACAGTTAACAATATCAAATACGGAAAGCTCAAGAGCGGTGCAGGCTGGGTGAAGCTCGGAACAGGCTCGGGAACAGGCTCGGGCTCAGGTTCTGGCACTGTCAATACAGATGAGATCGCTGTAAATTACACTAAGCAGCTTGCAAAGGGAACACCCATTTACAAGGACGCAGGCTCATCTGTAGTCAATCAGTATCTCTCCGCAGCAGGAACATTCACCATCGTAGGTGAAAAGACCGTAAACAGCATAAAGTACGGCAGACTCAAGAGCGGCGCAGGCTGGGTAAAGCTCTGATAAACACGCTTGAATCCTTATATTGTATATGGCTCCGTCGAGGTAATTCGGCGGAGCCGCTTCATTTTATAAGGCAATATATGACAAAAACTCCCTGACAGGTGAGCGGTGCAGATTTTTGTGCTATATTGACTTATTTCCCGTTTTATGATATGATATTTCTGTGATATTGCCCCGCTATCGGGAGCTACGCTTGCGAATTACTATTAAGGAGTTGTTTGCCCATGAGTCTTTTCCGCAGTTCATCATCTTATGAAAACAGACAGGCATCACCTGTCACAGCCGCCGTCGTCTTTGGTATCATCATTATCATAGCACTGTATTTCGGCATAAGCGGTCTTATAGGAGGGGGAAAGGTGTCCCTCGACAGTGCTTTTGAGTCAGGTATGGACAAGGGCAGCATCGTCAGCGGCGTGCCGCCATATGGTGCTCCACAGGCAAACCTTGACTACGAGCACGGTGTTGACTCTATACCCATAGGTCATGAGTATTACTACATGATACTCTCGGAGGATCAGCAGACTATACTTCTGGTCCGTGCAGACAAGCACTTCGGCGAGAACTTCGACAGCGAAAGCTACAAGAACATAAACGGCACCTCCATAAAGGGCAAGGTAAGAATGACTTCAAAGGACGTTACCGCAAAGTTCTCGGAGCTCACCCAGCTTGACGAGCCTGAGCTGAAATACATCGACACCACATATGTGAGCAGGAGCATAAAGTGGTTCATCATTGCCGCAATAAATCTGCTGCTGATAATAGTCCTCATAGTTAATAACGCGGTATTCGGCAGAAACGGCAGACCGCGCGGACTTGTCGGTGCTGTTACGGGACTTGTCTCCATCGCGGGAATGCTTGCGGCAGGATATCTGCTCATCTACAATATCCTTCTGAACTGAGCGGATAAGCCTTTTTTGCATTGACAACAGGCATAATAAATGATATAATGATTATATCTATGAAATCATAACAGAAAGAGGTCATATATATGGCAAAAGATAAAAAGCTGGTATCTGAGATAACCTCAATGGACGAGGATTTTGCTCAGTGGTATACCGATATCTGCAAGAAAGCAGAGCTTATTGAATATACAAGCGTTAAGGGATGTATGGTAATACGCCCCTACGGCTATGCTATATGGGAGAATATGCAGCATATCCTCGACACCACCTTCAAGGAAACAGGTCACGAGAATGTATGTATGCCTATGTTCATCCCCGAGAGCCTTCTCCAGAAGGAAAAGGATCACGTTGAGGGCTTCGCTCCCGAGGTTGCATGGGTAACTTACGGCGGAAACGAAAAGCTTGAGGACAGACTCTGTGTACGTCCTACATCAGAGACCCTTTTTTGCGAGCACTACGCTAATATAGTTCACTCCTACCGTGACCTCCCCAAGCTGTACAACCAGTGGGTAAGCGTTGTTCGCTGGGAGAAGACCACACGCCCCTTCCTCCGTTCAAGAGAGTTCCTCTGGCAGGAAGGCCACACTATCCACGCTACAGCTGAGGAGGCTATCGAGGAGACAGAGCGTATGCTCAATGTATATGCGGATTTCTGCGAGAAGTCCCTTGCTATGCCTGTTATAAAGGGCAAGAAGACAGAGAGCGACAAGTTCGCAGGAGCTGTTTCCACTTACGCTATCGAGGCTCTCATGCATGACGGAAAGGCGCTTCAGGCAGGTACCTCACATTACTTTGGTGACGGCTTCGCAAAGGCTTTCGGCATTGAGTATACAGACAAGGAAAACAAGAGAGTAAATCCCCACCAGACAAGCTGGGGCGTTACCACCCGTCTTATCGGTGCAGTCATCATGACTCACGGTGATAACAGCGGTCTTGTTCTTCCTCCCGCAGTAGCTCCTGTACAGGCGGTTATCGTACCTATCGCCCAGCACAAGGAGGGCGTTCTCGATAAGGCAGGAGAGCTCTTTAACGAGCTCAAGGCAGCAGGTATAAGAGTAAAGCTGGACGACAGCGAGAACTCACCCGGCTGGAAGTTTGCTGAATATGAGATGAAGGGCGTACCTGTTCGTATTGAGATAGGTCCCCGTGACATAGAGGAAAATCAGTGTGTTGTCGCAATTCGTTACAGCGGCGAGAAGAAGACAGTTGCACTGGGCGACCTTGCAGTATACATAAAGGCTCTCCTTGAAAAGGAGATACCCGAGGGTATGTTCAACAAGGCTGCTGAGAACCGCGCAAACAGAACATATGCCTGCACAACTATCGACGAGATTAACAAGGCTCTCGAGGAGCACGGCGACGGCTTCGTAAAGGCAATGTGGTGCGGCGACGAGGCTTGTGAGGACGAGATAAAGGAAAAGACAGGCGTTGGCTCAAGATGTATCCCCTTCGAGCAGGAGAACCTCAGCGACAAGTGCATCTGCTGCGGCAAGCCTGCAAAGTGCATGGTATACTGGGGCAAGGCATATTGATCGCCCCATAGCTTAACGCGATACACAGAAATAGTGCCCCTAAGTTTCAGATGACAGCTTAGGGGCATTGCAATAAGGGCTGTTTGCTTATATATGACAGCTGTGTTTGCAAGCGCAAACATAAAACGGGTTTACTTCGGGTAACACCTACCCATTTTGTATATATAATATGTTATAATCAATTGACTTAGGTTTTCAGAGGTGAGACTTATCAAAACAGTTGAGATCTTCACAGACGGCGCCTGCAGCGGCAACCCCGGTCCCGGTGGATACGGTGTTGTGCTCCGCTATAACGGCGTGGAAAAGGAGCTTTCGGGCGGCGACAGCGCCACCACCAACAACAGAATGGAGCTCCTCGGCGTTATCACGGGACTTTCCGCACTCAAGGAGCCTTGCAGGGTGATACTTACCACCGACAGCAAATATGTGGTGGACAGCGTCACAAAGGGCTGGGTGTACGGCTGGAAGAAAAAGGGCTGGATAAAATCCGACAAGAAGCCCGCACTCAATGTAGACCTCTGGGAGCAGCTCCTGCCTCTGCTGGAAAAGCATGAGGTGACCTTCAACTGGGTCAAGGGACACGCAGGTCATCCCGAAAATGAACGCTGCGACAGGCTTGCCGTGGAGCAGCGCGATATATATGCAAAATAGGAGGAATCTACCAATGGGAGAAAAAAGGTTCATATATGCCGATAATGCGGCAACTACGGCGGTATCAGAGGAAGTCCTCAACGCCATGCTGCCCTATTTCCGTACAGCCTACGGAAATGCTTCCAGTATATATAAGCTTGGACGCGACGCACAGCGCGATGTTGAGATAGCCCGTGAAAAGGTGGCAAAGGCTCTCGGCGCTGAGCCAAGAGAGATATTCTTTACCAGCTGCGGCTCGGAATCGGACAACTGGGCTATAAAGGGAACTGCCGAGATGATGGCAAAAAGAGGCAAGAAGCACATCGTTACTTCTGTGTTTGAGCATCATGCAGTTCTTCATACCTGCGAATACCTTGAAAAGCAGGGCTTTGAGGTGACATACGTCCCCGTAAGCGACAAGGGTCTCATCGACCCCGAGGACGTGAGAAAGGCTATCCGCGAGGATACAGCTCTTGTCACCATAATGTACGCAAACAACGAGATAGGCACTATCCAGCCTATTGACGAGATAGCTGCAATATGCAAGGAAAAGAAGGTTCTTTTCCACACCGACGCCGTTCAGGCTGTTGGTCATGTTGAGATAGACGTCCACAAGCAGGGCATTGATATGCTCTCGCTGTCGGGACACAAGATACACGCTCAGAAGGGTATCGGTGCCCTCTATATCCGCAAGGGCATAACCCTTCCAAACCTTATCCACGGCGGCGGACAGGAACGCGGAAAACGCGCAGGCACAGAGAATGTTCCCGCTATCGTGGGACTGGGCGTGGCAATTGAAGCTGCCACACGCAATATTGCCGAAAAGGCAGCTGTCATAACTCCAAGAAGAAACCGCCTTATCGACGAGCTTCTGAAGATACCCTATACCCGCCTTAACGGCGACAGGGACAAGCGCCTCCCGGGAAATCTCAATATTTCCTTCGAGGGTCTTGAGGGAGAGTCGCTCCTGCTCATGCTTGACCTCAACGGTATCTGCGGATCATCGGGCTCAGCCTGCACATCGGGCTCACTTGACCCCTCACACGTTCTGCTGTCTATCGGTCTGGTACACGCCGTAGCTCACGGCTCACTGAGACTTTCCATAGAGGAGGACGTAACAGACGAGGATGTGGACTATATCCTCGAGGTCATTCCAAAGGTAGTGGACAGGCTGCGTTCTATGTCACCCGTGTGGGAGCGCATGATGAAAGGCGAGAAATACGAGTAAATAATAACAACGGGGTGTAAGATTATGGGAATATTTGATAATTTAAAGGACAAGCTCCTCAACAGGGAGCCCAAGAACCATGAATTTCTTACAGACGACGAAAGGGAGCTCCGCGAGTATGAGGAGTATTATACTCCTCAGTCGGGAGTTGCCGACGGTACCTATGCCGAGTTTGTGGTGAGCGATGTGTTCTCCGTAAGCGGCAGGGGAACTGTTGCGGTGGGGACCGTGACAGGCGGTGTTTTCAGTGTCGGGGACAAGGTTGTCATAGTCCGCGGCAGAGAGGACGAGATAGCTTCCGAGATAATAGGCATAGAGCAGTTCCGAAAGGTCTGTACCTCAGTATCCGAGGGCGCAAATGCCGGTTTCCTGCTCAAGAACGTTGACAGAAAGCAGATAAGCAGGAACAACATCATCAAGAAGCAGTAGGCTTCGGGAATGTTTCAGCCCGAAATATTTACAAAGGAGTAATTGCTATGTTATACAGTGAAAAGGTAATGGATCATTTCTCAAATCCGAGAAATGTGGGCGAGATCGAGGACGCTGACGGCGTAGGAGAGATCGGCAACGCAAAGTGCGGCGACATCATGAAGATGTACCTGAAAATAGACAACGGCATCATCACAGACGCAAAGTTCAAGACCTTCGGCTGCGGTGCGGCAGTTGCCACATCGTCAATGGCGACTGAGCTCATCAAGGGCAAGTCCATAGACGATGCGCTGAAGCTGACAAATCAGGCTGTTGTGGAGGCTCTTGACGGACTTCCGGCAGTAAAGATTCACTGCTCAGTACTGGCGGAGCAGGCAGTAAGGTCTGCACTTTCGGACTATTACACAAGACAGGGAATTGATCCCCTCCCCATCGTAGGCGAGATCAAGGAGCCCGAGGAATAAAAACATAGTCCATCGGACGGGTACTCATATAAAAGTTTTGCCCCTTAGTGTTTCACAGCACTAAGGGGCATTGTGTTTTATTCAGTTGCTCAGATCGGAAATTATTCTGTCAAACAGCAGATGAACTGCTCTTTGATTCATCATTAAAAGCTGATATGGATCATATCCGAAACATTTTTGTGACGAGCATACTTTCTGGTTCCGTATATCCTGATCGCGTCACGAAGAGACGGCTTAATTTCATCGATAGATAACTGTCCGTTTCCCTTGACCTCGATAATGGAATAATAAATGTCATTATCTTTGATCTTTTCAAAGATGTTAATATTCATTGCAACACCTTTATAATCAAAAATAAATTGAAACTCGCTGCAAGGTTCTCTGAATGGACCGTTTCCGTAGTAAAACAAGCGGATATCGTTTTCAGAGTCAATAATTCCTCCGTCAGGTCTCAGCTTTTCACCGTAGCGGGGAAACATAGTAAGAGTATACTCACGTTTTTCGGATTCATCTAACGTACATATACGGAATGCCATAATAACCTCTTTCATTATAAAAGCCTGAATTAGAATTAATGTTATTATAGCATGGGAAAAGAATGATGTCAATAGAAAAGCCATAGTGCTTCTGACGATATATCAGAAATACTATGGCTTAAACTTTTTTATCAAAAGTCAATCATCGTCGTCCTCGTCGTCGTCATCCTCGTCGTCATCATCGTCCTCGTCATCCTCGTCCTCATCGTCGTCGTCATCCTCATCCTCGTCATCCTCGTCGGAGTCCATTATCTTCTTGTAATTCTTCTCCTCCTTGAGTTCCTCTGCCTGCTTCTTTGCAGTCTTTTCTGCCTTTCTTGCAGCAGCAGGAGCGGTCTTTTTGCTGCGCTTCATAAGCACAAGAGCGAACACGAGAACTAAGACGATAAGTCCTATCATAGCGGCTATGAACGCGAACTTCTTGAGGTTGCGGTCGGTGACGGTGTATTCGAGTCCCGATGACTTGGCGTATTTTTCGCCTGCCGAGCCTGCGAAAACGCTGAGCGTGAAGTTCTCAACGGGCTGTACCTGAGAGTCGTTTACCGTGAAGCCTATGGCGTTTTCGCCAATGCTGCTGACAGTCTTGGGAATGCTTACCTGTTTCAGCCCCTCACACGCCATAAAGGCTTTTACGCCGATACTTTTCAGACCCTCGGGAAGAATGAGCCTTTCCATCTTCATGCAGTAGGCAAAGGCGTTCTCGCCGATGGTGTCAACGGTGGTGGGGATATCCACAGACTCAATGGACTGGTCGAACATGAACGCGCCGAAGTCTATGGTATGGAGTCCCTGATTGAGGTCCAGCTTTGTTATGCCCGAGCAGTAGCTGAAAGCTTCCTGACCGATGGCGGTAAGGCTGTCGGGGCAGTGTACTGCGGTTATCTCGGCGCAGGTGGAGAAAGCGCCGTCTCTTATATTGGTAACGCCGTCGGGGATATTCACCTCGCCCTTCATATCCGTTGAGGCGCGGTATATCTCCTTTTTGTCCTTGGTCATGAGCATATCGTTCTCATAGACAAAGGAACTGTTTGCGGAGGTGTCTATATCCTTTATGGAGAACCAGCTTCCCATGGCGTTGGGACCTATGGTGGTAAGGGAAGCAGGCAGCCTGAAACTGCTGATAGCAGGGCACTGATAGAATGCATACTCGCCGAATTCCGTGATGGTATCGGGGAGATTTACCTGCTGGAGATTGTCACAGAGCGCAAAGGTAAGGGGCTCTATTTTTGTTATGGTGTCGGGAACTGTAACCTCCTCGAGGGAGCTGCAGCTGAAAAATGCGTAGTCTCCCATAGATTCCAGCTTTTTCGGCAGAGTCACCTTCTGCATACCCGTACAGCCGTAGAAAGCGTGGCTTCCGATAGTTTTTATGGTATCGGGTATCTTCAGCGTACTTATTCCCGTGCAGCCGTAGAAAGCCTCGTCACCTATGGCGGTTATGGTCTTTCCGTTTCTGATGGACGGTATCTCCGATACGATGGTGGCTGAGCACTTGGTTATGGTGTAGGTATCATCTTCGTTGAGCTCGTAGTAATATGAGCCGTCGTAAAGGGGGTCATCCACACCGGGAAGGTCATCTGCTGCCGCACTGAAAGGTACAGCGCAGGCGGCGATAATGCCGGAAGCGAGAACAGCGGCGAGTTTTCTGAGATCAGTCTTCATCTTCTTCGTCCTCCTCGTCGTCATCTTCATCCTCGTCATCTTCATCGTCGTCATCTGTATCTTCGTCATCAAGGTCGAGGGTATCCTCGTCCTCCTCATCCTCATCATAGTCCTCACCGTCATCTTCCTCAGCTTCATCTTCGGAACGCTTTTTGCGGCGTTCCGCAGCCTTTTCACGCTTTTCCGCAAGCTCCTTCTCGGTCTTTTTTGCCTTGACCTTTTTAGCGGCGCTCTTGCCTATGAGTACAGCGATAAAGGCGAGTATAAGTCCTCCGAGGAAGCCGAGGAGCCTGATGTCGTAATTCTTGCCAAAGAGCTCAACGGTTCCCGTTACTACGTCCATTCCGCAGCCTTTTGCGTACTTGTAGGCTGTGGAATTCTTGGGAGCATAAACTCTGAAACCGTCAACAAGAACATTTGTGGCTTCCGGATCGTCGGAGTTGGCCTGTTCCTGATAGCAGTAACCGAATGCACAGGCACCGATGTCTGTCAGGGTCTTGGGCAGGCGGAGCTTTTTCAGCGAGGTGCAGTTATAGAAAGCATCTGAGCCTAATGTCTCCAGCTTTTTGGAGAGCTTTACACTTTTCAGCGCCTTGCAGTTTTCAAAGGCAAAGGACTCTATTGAGGTCACAGATGAAAGGTCGGCGGATTCAAGGTTTACCGCGCCGTAGAAAGCTGACTGAGCAATGCTCTTAACTGACTTGGGAGCGGTGAAGCTCTTGTCCGCTTTGCAGGCGGGATAAGCTATGAGAGTAGTCTTGTCCTTGTTGTAGAGAACGCCGTCTTCAGAGGTGAAATTGCCGCTTCCGTCGGTAACGGTGATCTCCTCAAGGGCCTTGCAGTCAACGAAGGGTTCCTGATCGTTCCATTCCTTCAGCTCGCCTGAGATAGTCAGCTTTTTCAGTGCATTACAGTCGCAGAACACCAGCTCGCCCATAGTTTCAGCGCCCTTTATCTCCACTGTTTCCAGCAGCGAGCACTTGTCAAAGACGTTGTTGCCGATGGTCTTGACGCTTGCGGGTATGATTACGGACTTGAGATTTGGACAGGCGTAGAAAGCCATCTCTCTTATCTCGTCGATCGACTCGGGGAGGATTATCTCCGAAGCCTGACACGGGCTGAAGCAGGTGGGGTATATCTTTACTATCTTGTTGCCGTCTATTTCCTCGGGAACGGTCACCTTTGCCTCCGAGGACTGGCATGACAGCAGAACTGCGCCGTTATCGGTGATGGCGTATTCAAAGTCGCCCGAGGTTATCCTTTCGAGGTTGAGGAGCTCGCCCTGTTCCTCCTTTGCTTCACGGGTAAGGAAAGTGAAGTTGTTGACGTAATCGTAATCGGTATCCGAGTCAACGGAGTATCTCTGTGCGGCGGAGCCTGAGCTGCCGACGATAACGAAATCGTTATTGGCAACGAAATTGCCCATGCTGGTAGAGTAGCCGAAAGCGCCGTAGCCGATGGACTCAACGGAATCGGGCACATCTATCTCGGTGAGACCTGTGTCAACAAAGGCATACTGACCTATGGAGAGGAGGCTCTGGGGGAGAGTTATGCTTGTGAGGCTCTTACAGCCTGCAAATGCACCGCCGCCGATGTCCTCAAGAGTATCGGGGAGCAGTACTTCTTCGAGAGCATCGCAGTTTGAAAAGGCATACGAGCCGAGGCTGTACACGGTCGTGCCGCTGAGGTCTATCTTCTTCAGCTCCTTCATGTCGCCGAATGTGAAGTAGTTTACCTCCTCGAGAGCCTTGGGGAGCTTTATTTCTGAGAGCTGTGAATTGTAGAATGCACCTGCACAGAGCTTCTTTACGCTGTCGGGCACTGTGAAGCTCTTTCCCGACTTGCTTGCAGGATAGGCGATAAGCTCGTTTTTGTCCTTGTTGTAGAGCACGCCGTCCTCGGCGGTGTAGCTTTCGCTGCCGCTGTCCACCTTTATCTCGGTGAGTTTCGTGCAGTATATAAAGGGATTGTCCGCGGAGATATAGTTCACGGAAGCAGGTATGGTGATGCTTGTAAAGCTGCAATTTTCGGGGTCACTGCCGAATGCTGTTGTGCCCAGTTCCTTGACAGTGAGTCCGTCGATAGTATCGGGAATGACCAGTTCTGTGCCTGAAGCGGTGCAGTCCTCGATACGGGCGTCACCGTCCATAGTCTTTGAGTACATGAAGTCTCCGCTGATGGTGTAGTCACCGTAGGGAGCGCCCTCCTCTGGCTCAGATTCTTCGGTCACAGTGGTCGGTTCTGCCTCATCATCGGCAAATGAAGCCGTGGGGACGGCTCCGTAAGCACACAGGAGCACTCCTGCTATAAAGGCAGCTATTTTTTTACGGTCAAACATAATATTACCCTCTCATTTTTTACAGCTTTCCGAAGCTGTTAATTCTTATACATTATAGCACAATGGGCGCGATATTGCAATGAATTTCACTTATTTTTCGTATTTCACTGCGTTTTTTCAGAATTCGTCCATATTTCCGTCCGATATGCAGGCGAGTATGCCTTTCAGTGAACGCAGGCTGAACTCCTTATCCACTCCGAGACGGTAAAGCAGCTCCTCCATATTTTCCTCGCAGTACTCCGTCTCCTTTGAGTAGTTCTTGGCGATATCGGCGCAGTCCGAGATGTCGGAGCAGCCCTGTATACGGAACAGCCTGTCAAGGACGATAAGGCTGAACACCGCGAATTTAGCGCGGCTGAGCACCTCTCCGTCGAAGACCGCTTTAAGGAGATAGCGGAAGATGAAATAGCTCCCCAGTCTGCGGAGCACAGGCTCCGTGCCGCTGTTTCGGGCAGGAGAGCAGGAAAGCTTTGCCGAACATTCGGCAATGTATGGCTGCCATTTTTCGTCAATGGGCTCCAGCTCGGAAAGCAGGGCAAATGCACCGCGGAGAGCTTCCTCGGCAGGAGCTTCCTCCTCGCTGTCGGGAAAGGGCATATCTAAGCAAAGCTGCATTTCCTCGGCAATATCCAGCACACGGCAGAGGCTTTCACGGAGGGACAGCTCCTCGTCCGCAAGTGCGGCGAACATCTCCTCACGGGCGGCAATGAGCATGGAAAACAGTTCCTCGTCGTATTCTCCCGAGGCTGTCTCGTCGGGGACCTCCTCCTCGCAGAGGGCAAAGGGACGGGAGACTATGAGCTCCGCCGCCGCTTCGCAGCAAAGACCCACGCCGCCCTCCTTGACCGAGCCGAACCACTCGAAATACCGCGGATGGTCGGAGCATATCCTGCACAGCCTGTCGCCGCCCAGCTCGGTGTAAATGTCGCAGAGACCGCTCTTGTTGAGAAAGGGACATCGCTCGTCCTCAGTGAGCAGGAATGAGCCGTCCCGTATGCTGCTGCGGAGCCTTTCTCCGAAGCTGCCGCCCACGCCTGCGTAGTATGCGGCGGTCTCCTCATCGATGTCTATTTCCCAGCCCTTGCAGCAGCTGTCGCGGCAGTCTTCTGCAATGCAGCGGAAATCCCTGTAATAGGTCGGTGTTCTGAATATCATTTTTTCCTCCAAAAACAAAGGGACTGTAAGTCAGTCCCTTTTGATATTTGCTATATTTTTGTGTTCCTTGATAAGCTCCGCTCTGTTGAACTCCTCGGGAGTTATAAATGTGGGAACTATATCGTGAAGGGCTTGGATAGCCGCTTCGTTGAGGTTCTCATTGGCGGCGTTGCGTAGCCTTCTCAGGCGCTTTATGAACTCGTCGCCGTCGAGATATATCTGCTTGCCGATGAATATGAGCTCGTTGGAGGTCTTCTGAAGTCCCTCCTCGTCCATGAGCAGCTCCTCCTTCAGCTTTTCGCCGGGGCGGAGGCCTGTGAACTTTATCTCCACATCTTTATAGGGCACTTTTCCGTACATACGGATGAGGTTTTCCGCCAGTCTCACGATGTGGACGGGCTGACCCATATCCAGCACGAATATCTCGCCGCCCTTTGCGATGGCAGCGGCTTCCAGCACAAGGCTTACAGCCTCGGGTATGGTCATGAAGTATCTTATGACATCGGGGTGAGTGACCGTAACAGGTCTGCCCGATTCTATCTGCTTTCTGAAAAGCGGTATAACTGAGCCGTTTGAGCCCAGAACATTGCCGAAGCGTGTGGTGACGAACTCGGTACAGCCGTCCTTCTGCTGAGAGAGGTACTGTATTATCATCTCGCAGCAGCGCTTTGAAGCGCCCATGACATTGGTGGGGTTGACAGCCTTGTCCGTGGAGATCATCACGAACTTCCTTACCTTGTGGAACTGGGCGAGGGTGGCGGTATTGAAGGTGCCGATGACGTTGTTCTTTATAGCCTCCATAGGCGAATTCTCCATAAGGGGAACGTGCTTGTGGGCGGCTGCGTGGAACACGATATCGGGCTTATACTTAGCGAAGATGCTGTCCATGCGGTAATAGTCCCTGACAGAGGCTATGAGCACTTTCAGGTCAAGCTCGTCGCCGTATTCCATAATGAGCTCCTGCTGGACCTCATAGGCATTGTTCTCATAGATATCCACAATTATGATGCGTTCGGGGCTGTATCTGGCTATCTGGCGCACCAGCTCAGAGCCGATGGAGCCGCCTCCGCCTGTGACCATGCAGACCTTGCCGTGGATAAAGCGGCGTATCTCCTCGTTGTCGAACTTTACAGAGGCTCGTCCCAGCAGGTCCTCCACCTTTATATCGTGCATCTGCGTCAGCAGGGGAGTATTGCCGTTGTCGAAGATAAGGTTTCCTATGAAGGGAACCACCTTGACGGGGACGTTTGTACCCGAGCAGATATCAAGTATCCTCTTGCGCTCGTCCTCAAGACATGAGGGGATAGCGAAGATTATCTGCTCGATATGCTGCTGATCCACGAACTTGATTATCTCGGATGTGGTACCGACCACGGTAACGCCCTGTATCTCGGTGCCTATCTTGCTTCTGTCGTCGTCGATTATGCACACGGGCTCATACTCCGCCGAGACCTTGTCCCCCTCATAGGGAGAACGCCGAGCATTGGCTATCTCAGTGAGTATCATGCGGCAGGTCTGACCGCCGCCGACGATCATGGTACGCTTTCTGCCCTCCTCTGAGTTTATCTTTGAGAAGGTGACGAAGCTCTCCTTGAACAGAAATCTGAAAAGGCACACTCCCATGAGGGTCAGCAGAGCGTGAAGGCACACATAGCCTATGGCGAGCTCATTCCTGAGGATGTATACGAAGCTGCCCGAGGCGATGAAGCCGAAAAGCACTCCGTAGAAGCAGGAAAGATAATCGCGCTTGTGGAAGAATCTCCAGAGTTTGTTGTAGGCGCCGAATATCAGCAGACACCCACAGCAGGTCACAGAGCCGATGACGAAGCTGATCAGCATATCGCCGCGGTTTATGTCCTTTCCGAAGAATGACAGGATAAAGTTTGCGATAAGAGCGGCGGCTATGACGATAAAAGCGTCGGCAAAGGCGAGCACCACTCTGCGGAAGCTGAAGTTACCTATTAATTTTTTCAAAATCTTCCCCCCGTATCGGCAGACCTTATGGCGTGCCGACAGTTGTTCCCCTTACACGCTTGCGGAATCGCAGGCGGACAGGACTTCGATAGTATTATCTGCCGTTATCATGAAATCATTCGAAGCCTCTAAAATTTCGGGGTCACATTCCTCCAAAAGCATATCCCAGTTCGGGCGTCTTGCGCCCATATTATGTGCATCGCTGCCGAAGACGATCCTCTTTTTCTCGTCTTTCAGGCGATTTAACAGCTCGGTCTCGCGTTCGACGAGGAAAGCCTCGTTATTGAACTGAAAGACGGCGTCGGTCTTTAATATCTTCTCGAAATTTTCGGGAGAGTAATACGTCAGATACCTGTGTATATGTGCAAGTATGACGGTAAGACCGTATTCTGAAGCGATGGCATTTATCTCCTCGGACATCCAGTCCTCGAAGTCACGGAAAGGCAGCTCGAGCAGTATGAGTCCTGTATCCTCGATAGCGAGTCTGTCAATGCCGTGTATTTTTGATATCCCGTGTTCGATGGCGACCTCGGCGCCCAGCAGGATATTCGGCACCGCAGCGAAGTCCGCGATGCTTTCGTAGGCGATCTCACGCCTGATGAGGTATTCTGTGAGGGACCTTTCCTCGTGAGCATAGAAATGGGGCGTAGCGACTATTCTTTCCACGCCCTGTTCCTTCATAGTTTCTATCATACTGAGCGAGGTATCCACGTCGTATGCGCCGTCGTCGATCCCCGGCAGAATATGGCAATGGTAATCAGTAAGCATATTCAGTTGTCATCCTTTTGTTCCTGAGTGAGATGGGTTTATTATTTATTAAAAAAGCATATATTTATCTCTGCTTTTGTTATAATTTTTGAGCATAAGCTGCTGTAAGTTAGTGTTCGATTACAGCGATACTGCTATAATTATATAACAGTTTGTCGCGTTTTGTCAATAGTCTGTAAAAGTTAATAATATATTATAATTCAATAGCCATAAGTCAGTTTGTATATAAGGACATCTATAAAAAATGCAGCTGCTTTTCAGCAGCTGCATTTCAGAGGTATAATTGAAAGAATTGGATTATGCGTTAGCAGGTGTGAGGCTGTCTCTGAGGTGGAGGAGGTACTCCTGGATAAAGAGAGCGTCGTTTGATGTAAGACCTACTGTGGACTTGTCAACGTCGCCGAGATCCTTGCCTGTCTCGGAAACGGTGTACTTATTGGGGTTTGCGAGGAACTGCATGATGAGGATAGCGTCTGCCAGTTCAACAGTGCCGTCGCAGTTTGTATCGCCATACTGACCGCCTGTGTGAGGTGAAGGACCCTGCTTGGTGGTTGTTGTAACGTTTGTAGTTGTAGAAGTAGTCGTAGTAGATGTGGTTGTAGTAGTTGTTGTAGTGGTAGTAGTGGTAGTTGTTGTGGTTGTAGATGTCGATGTAGTTGTCTGAGGATCAGCAGAACCGATCTTTACGTCCTTGATCTCAACCTTATCGAAGTTGCCCCATACCTGGAATTCAGCGCTGCCCTTGGGAACGTCTGCCAGCGGGATAGTAACTGTGAGTGTGCCGTCAGCACCGATAGTGCCCTTCCACTCGATCTGTGTCCACTCATCGCCCTTCATGAAGCCGAGAGCACCGTCGTTATTTGTGCCTGCGGGGCCTGCGATAGTAACTGTGAGTGAATCCGAATCCTTAGCCCCTGAAAGGTCTACCTTCTTGATAAGAGCAGTAGCAACGGGCTCGGGGATATCTCCCTCGGGAGCGTTGAGGATAACGATCGAATCAACTGTTGTTGTCTTGCTGGGAGCTTTAGCCTGCATATGAGCTATAGTAGTCGGATCCTTGCCCCATGCATCGGGAACGCCTGCCATGTTGTAGTAAGCAATGCCGTTGTCCTTGTCTACATCGTAGGGCTTGATCTCGGTCCAGCCGCCGTAGCTTGCGTCTGAGAAGCAAAGTACAGGAGTTGTGCCTGTGAACTTGATAGCAACTTCCTTGCCCTCAAGCTTTGACCACTCAACTTCGCCTTCGCCGCCGGGAGTAGTATTCTTGTATTCCTTATCCTTTGAAGCGTCCAGCTCGTAAGGGCCTGCGAGGAATGTTGTACCCTCATCGTATGCCTGATGCTTTACAGTGGGGATATGGCCTTCGCTTGCCCACTTGATGGAATCATCATTCATGATCTCCATCATCTTCTCGATAACAGGAAGTGAATCCTGATTCCATTCGCCTGTTGTACGGTTGATATAGCCGTGTACTTCACCGGGGTTCTGATACTTGTCCTCGGGATCTCTTACCTGACCGTTATCCCAGAGGCAGCAGGGGATACCGTACTTCTTTGTTGTTGTGAAGTACTGTGTTGTCCACGCAACTCTTGCCTCGGTGTTGCCGAAGTTTGAAGTACCCATCTCGCCGATAACTACGGGGATATTATTGTCGATGAATGTATCGCGCATACCCTGAAGGATGTTTGCGAGGTTTGCGGAATATGTGCTTGTGAATACAGAGTGATCCTCGACTGCTGTATTCATTGTGAAGTCATAAGGAGTGTAAGCGTGGATAGAAACAGCTACATAAGGATCGTTGGGAACGTCGATAGCCTCAAGGAACTGTGTCTCTGCGCTTGCACAGTAACCGGGGAGCATAAGGAGACGGGTCTTAGCGTAAGGACTGTCCGAACTTCTGATAAGGTCAACGAAATCATGCTCGAGCTTGTTGATGACGTCGCACTCGGGAACTGCCTCTGCAGCCCACCACTCATGAGGCTGGTCAACGGCACGGGGCTCGTTCATGCACTCGAAGATGAGGTGCTGGTCATAATCCTTGAACTCCTCATTGATCTGAGTCCAGATCTTCAGGAGCTTGGGTTTGATATCATCATAAGCGTTCACGAGGTCACTTCTGTTGATCCAGTTCTCGTGGTGAACGTTGAGGATGATGTACATATCGTTCTTGATACCGTAGTCAACGACTTCCTTTACACGAGCCATCCACTCGGGATCGATGTTATTGTTCTCGTCCAGATGCTGGAACCATGTGGTAGGAACGCGGACTGTGTTGAAGCCCTTAGCCTTCAGAGCATCGAAGAGCTGCTGATTAGCCTTGGGGCAGCCCCATGAAGTCTCGGTCTCAAGACCGGCGCTTTCCAGATCGATAGAACGTTTGGGATTGTTGGGATCGGGCTTTGAGACCTTGGCGTCCAGAGTGTTGCCGAGGTTCCAGCCTATCTTCATATTCTCTGTGATCTCAAAGGCTGTCATGGTTGTACCTGCTGCGTCGGCGATGTCACCGATCGGAGCGATGCGGAGCGATGAGAACAGGCACATAGCCGCAGCTGATATGCTGATCACGCGCTTCACATTTTTTGAGTTTGTGAACATACAATATTCCTCCCTAATATTAGTGTTGTTTTTTCTCGGGATCCAGTGCAGTAAATCCCTCTCTTTTTTTACAACTAAAGTTTAGCACAAACGTAGAATAATGTCAATAGGATTTGTGCAAAATGCAACAATAGTTGCATAGAAATATCGGTTTTGAATTTAGTATAAATGTCTATAAGAAATTCAACAAACAAAACCTGAATATTTCAATTATATTATTTATATATAAAATTTTGCTGTTCAGGTCAAATATGTTCCGGCGAGGAGCAAAAAAATTAACTCCGAATTGTTCTGTTCACAATTCGGAGCCTGTTTCATATGTGCTGTCTGATGTATGGGAGGACCTCGTCCTTGTTGAGCCGGAGAGCATATGCGAACTCGTCATAGAGCATATTCTCAGCCTCGTGCAGGAACCTCTCATCGGATGAGCGGAGCTTCTTGTGCTGGGCAGCCAGCTCCTCGCCGTGGATGTATAGGGTCTTGATGAGCCCGATTATCTTTCGGCGGTCGCCCGAGTCGATGATCCTGCGGTACTCCTCCTTGCGACGGGACTCGTCCTCGATCCAGAACATATCCTCCCGCGGCATCTCGCTTATGAGCTCCTCTACCTCGCTGCGTGAGCAGACGCTCCTCATGCGGCTTTTGAGGGCTTCGTTGTCGGTGGGGACATAAAATTTATTCTTGTTGTCACTGACGGGGCGAAGAACGTAGTATTCCACGTTTTCGCCGCTGAAATCGTGATCCTCGATGGCGGTTATCACACAAACACCGTATGATGAATAAACAACAGCGTCACCTGCGTTATACATGGTCATGCACCTCCGTAAAAAAAGAGTGCAGCCCTTTATCAACCGGATTTACGTCCTGATAGGGGCTACACGTTGCGTTTGTATTCTTATACAATTATTATAGCACATTTTTGGATGAAATGTCATAGGCATATTAGCCAAATCAGCGGCTTTCTTTTGTGCAAATGGCGCAGGACAGCGGCGCTTGACAGATCTCCGCAGGTGTGGTATAATGGTGAAAATCACATTTTACTGACAAAGAGGCAATAAGTATGTTTTGGAAAATCAGAAACGTACAACTGAAAAAAGGTTATTATTTCCCGTTTACGGGGATAGTGCGCCCTTTTTCAGATTTAGCCGAGTAAAGTGAAAGGCTCTCAAGGTCTGTAAAAGTAAGCGAAAATACGCGCATTATCTCCTTAACTGATGTAATTTACAGTTAAAGGAGATTTTTTATGTTTAATATAAGAAAGCAGCTCAGAGGGCTGTATCTGTCATCCGTTATGGGAAATCTTTCCCTTACGGGGGCATGGGTGGCACTGCTTGCCGCCAGAGGCTTCAGCCTCGTTGAGATCGGCATTGCCGAGACGGTATTCCACATCACAAGTATAATATTTGAGCTTCCCTCGGGAGTCATGGCTGACGTTTTCGGCAGGAAGAAGATGCTCATGGTCAGCAGTATCATGCACTTTCTCGGCAGCCTGATAATGATATTCTCAAATGATCTGTTCATGGTCTGCGCTTCCATCGCCTTTCAGGCGCTGTGCTATAACTTCTCGTCGGGCACCGCCGATGCCCTCGCCTACGACTCCATGAAAAAGACAGGGATACAAGACAGATTTGAGCGGTTCGAGTCAAATCAGCTGGTGATATACAGAGTGTGCAGCGGCATATCCACGCTTTTTGCAGGACTTGCCCTGACAATAGGCTACAGGCTCGCCTACTCCACCGACCTCATCTGCTGTGCGGTGCAGCTCATTGTGCTGTCAACACTGACGGAGACAGGGGGACAGAAAGACGCCAACGACCACAGTACGCTTACGAGGATAAAGTGCTGCTTTACGGAGAGCTTCTCATTTCTGAGGAGCGCAGGCAGGGCTATGGGACTCATGCTCTGCAATTCCCTTATCGGGGCGCTGGATATACTGCTGCTGTTCTTTTTGCAGGCAAAGCTTCCCGAGAGAGGCATCCCGCGCGGAGGGCTCGGGCTTGCGCTGCTGTTCATGGAGACAGGCGGCATCGTAGGCTCGCGGCTGATACTCCGATTTCCGAAAGCGCGGTACAGAACGGTGTTTGCCGTTACTGCTGCTCTTGTGCTGACGGGGCTCCTTGCCGAGCACTCCGCAAGCTATATCATCATGGCACTTGGCGGATTTGCAGCCGCGGTGGGCGATGATGCTTTGCAGGTGCGGACAAATGCGAAGCTCCAGAAGCTGTTCCCCTCGGAACAGAGGGCGACTCTCACCTCAGTGGAGTCCCTGAGCTTTTCGCTGATAATGATAGTGCTCTCTCCAATAGCAGGAGCCATATTCACATACTGGTGATGATGAGAGCGGGCACAGTTCAACGATATAAAAAAGCCATAAGGAAGATATGCTTCCTTATGGCTTTTTGTTTTGGTATGAAGTGGTATTACTTCTTTTTCTTCTTGTTTTTGCCGCCGTTTTTCTTGGGAGCCGAATGGTGTACGGTGCCCTCAGCCTTTTCAGCAGCATCTTTTGCCGCCTCGGAGACCTCCTCGGCGATATCCTCAGCCTCGTCCTTTATGTCCTCGGCTTTTTCGGCGAGTTCTTCAGCGGCTTCTTCGGCAGTTTCCTCAGCCTCATCTGCCACATCGGTTATGCCCTCTTTCAGGGAAGCGTCGGCGTTCCTGATGAACCTTTCGGCGTCATTAACGGCTTCCTCGGCTTCTTCCTTATCGGACTCGGGGACCGCAACTACCAGCGAAGCCTTTGCCTTTTTCTTGGACTTTTCGGCAGGCTTCTCCTCGGCATTTGCCTCGGTCTCAGCGGCTTCGGTCTTTTCCTCGGTGTCCTCGGAGCTGCCCTCAGCCTTTTCGGGCTTGGGCTTTTTCTTCTTCTTGCTCTTGCTCTTTGAAGTCTCAGCTTCCTTGTTGAGCTCGGCAACTATCTCATCAACGGTCTTGTTCTTGAAAAGCTCATTCCTCTTCTTTCTTGCGATGAGGACCTTGTTGTGCTTCTTGTCGTATCTGTAGAACAGTACCAGAGCGATGATGCCGAGAATAAGTGTAACTACTCCCATATTGAATCCGGGAGGAGTATACTTCATGGAAACAGTGTGGTGACCTGCGGGGAGGCGTATGCCTATGAGAGTTCCGAGCACTACCACCTGACCCTCAACGCCCTGCTTGTTTCTGAGCACCTTGGCGCCTGAGTCGGTAGTTTCCTCAACAACGAGGTTTTCGATGGTCTTGCCGTCGATCTGTATCTTCCAGCCGGGCTCATAGGGGAT